>Ga0257127_1002640_pt1 | contig 10823 bp, 10 predicted proteins | sample SI060_135mmetaG_FD_190152 | JGI IMG/M metagenome (GOLD analysis project Ga0257127, IMG submission 190152) | Marine microbial communities from Saanich Inlet, British Columbia, Canada - SI060_135m | ecosystem: Environmental > Aquatic > Marine > Inlet | place: Canada: British Columbia | collected...
TGTTTTCATTGTTTTCATTGTTTTCATTGTTTTCATTGTTTTCATTGTTTTCATTGTTTTCATTGTTTTCATTGTTTTCATTGTTTTCATTGTTTTCATTGTTTTCATTGTTTTCATTGTTTTCATTATATAATTTTAATAATTTTTCATTCTTTGAATTGTCAAGGGAGATATCATTATGAAAGACAATTGTATTATGACCTTGAAATAACAATATGTTGTTATTCGACGCGTCGCGTGTTTTTTTATGTCGATTATTATTATTTTTTTTTGAAAAATGATTACGATTTTTATTCATTCTATACATATAGACTATATTTTTATGATTTTACATCCACTCATTTTATACAATATATAAAATATAAAACAATGCTACATATATCTAGGTATATTTTTTCAAAAATAAATTCAAAAATAAAAATATTTAAATAGTTATTTTATTATGAATTAAAAAATAAATTGATTAATAAATCACTGAATAAGTTAATCGAAATAACAAAGATGACTAATATTGAAAAGAAGATAAGCGATGATCTGGGAAAATATATCGAAACTCCATGGGCGATTGTAGAATCCTATTTCAAAGATCAACACCTTACACAATTGGTTAGACATCAATTAGAGTCGTATAATAATTTTGTCAATTATCAAATACAAAAAACAATAGATATGTTTAATCCCGTTCAAATTAGTAGTGAGAACGATTTCGACAAAGAAAGTGGAAAATATAATTTAGAAATATTTATTACTTTTGAGAATTTCCATTTGTATAGACCGCAAATTCATGAAAATAATGGTGCTTCAAAGCTGATGTTTCCACAAGAAGCAAGATTGAGGAATTTTACATATGCGTCTATGATGACGGTTGATTTAAATATCAAATATTTGGTTCGAAGTGGTCCTAATTTGGAAAACGTACAAACACATTACAAGATTCTGCCAAAGATTCACATTGGTAAGTTACCTATCATGTTAAAATCATCTATCTGTGTATTAAATCAATATCAACACATTGACGAAAATATTAGCGGAGAATGCAAATTTGACGCAGGTGGTTATTTCATTATTAATGGTAGTGAAAAAACAGTATTAGGTCAAGAGCGTGCAGCAGAAAATCGCGTATATTGTTTCAATATTTCAAAGGGAAATACAAAGTGGACTTGGATGGCGGAAATCAAATCGGTTCCCGATTTTAAATGCATTAGCCCTAAACAAATAAGTATGATGATTTCAGCGAAAAATACAGGATTTGGATCCTCTGTTTATATTCAAATTCCTAGATTGAAACAACCTGTACCATTATTTGTAGTATTCCGTGCATTGGGTGTTTTATCAGACCGGGATATTTGTGAAAAGATTATTCTAGATATAGGAGATAGTAAATATAAAAAAATGAAATATGGTCTACAAGGAAGTATTGTAGACGCAAATACTATTCTAACAAAAGAAGACGCGATTAAATATTTAACATCACATGCAATGTATACACCAATCAATATGGACAAAGAGTCAGGTGCTAGAAAAAAACATGAATTTACCATAGATATCTTGAATAACGATCTGTTTCCTCATTGCCACAATGAACTGCAAAAAATATATTTCTTGGGTTATATGGCAAATAAATTACTAAGATGTAGTTTTGCCTGGATCCCTCAAGATGATCGCGATTCATATTTAAATAAGCGCATTGATTTGACGGGAACATTGTTGAATAATTTATACCGAAATTACTTCAACAAGCTAGTAAAAGATATGCAAAAACAAATTACAAGAGAAATTAATAACGGTTCATGGAGATCAACCGAAGATTATCTTAATATTATCAATAATACAAATATTTATAAAATTGTAAAATCGACAACGATTGAAAATGGTCTGAAACGCGCGCTTTCTACTGGCGATTTCGGCATTAAAAACGTAAATAGCAATAAAGTAGGTGTTGCACAAGTGTTAAATAGACTCACATACATTTCTAGTTTGAGTCATTTGCGACGCATTAATACACCAATAGACAAAAGTGGTAAATTGATTCCTCCTAGAAAATTGCATAATAGTTCATGGGGATTTCTGTGTCCTGCAGAAACTCCAGAAGGTGCTAGTGTAGGTGTTGTGAAAAATTTGAGCTATATGGCACACATTACTATGCCTAGTAATAGTAATCCTATTAGAGAATATGTATCTGAGTATATTAAACAATTGGACGAATTAACATGCCAAGAATTGGCAAAAAAAGTAAAGGTTTTTGTAAATGGTGCATGGATTGGAGTATGCAATGAGCCAAAAAAATTGTTTATAGATTTTCAAGAAAATAAATACAAAGGATTAATTAATATTTATACCAGTATTATCTTCGATTATAAAAATCGTGAAATTCGCATATGCAATGATGCTGGTAGATTAATTAGACCAATTCTGCGTGTAAAAGATAATAATGTATTGTTGACAAAAAAAATAGTCGATGATATTAAAAGTAACGACTTAGAATGGAATGATCTACTAACTGATTGCAAATTAGAACATTCGGTAATTGAGTATGTAGACCCAGAAGAGCAAAGTTATAGTATGATTGCAATGAAACCCGATGAATTATACAAATCAAATCAATTCATTTATAAATATACGCATTGTGAAATTCATCCAAGTACTATTTTTGGAATTTTGGCATCATGTATCCCTTATCCGGATCATAATCAAAGTCCAAGAAATACATACCAATCGGCGATGGGTAAACAAGCAATGGGTATGTATGTAACCAATTTTGACAATAGAATGGATAAGACGGCATACGTACTAACTTATCCGGCTAGACCATTAGTAGATACGCGGCTGATGGGTATGGTAAAATTAGACAAAATACCTGCAGGTTGTCCGGTAGTAGTTGCTATTATGACACATAGTGGTTACAATCAAGAGGATAGTTTGTTATTCAACCAAGGATCTATTGATAGAGGATTATTTCAAGCAACCATTTATCATACAGAAAAAGATGAAGATAAGAAAATTAACGGAGATGAAGAAATGCGCTGTAAACCAGATCCTGCAAAAACAAAGGGTATGAAATATGGAAATTATGATAAAATTAATAGTAAAGGAATTATTCCAGAAAACACATTAGTGGAAAACAATGATGTTATTATTTCAAAAGTAGTTCCTATTAAAGAGAACAGAAACGATCATACAAAAGTGATTAAATATGAAGATTTGAGTAGAACATATCGTACAAACGAAGAGTCATATATTGATAAAAATTATATTGATAGAAATGGTGATGGATATAGTTTTTGTAAAGTACGTGTTAGAACTGTAAGACGTCCTGTTATTGGTGATAAGTTTAGTAGTAGACACGGTCAAAAAGGTACTATTGGAAATATTATTCCGGAGTGTGACATGCCATTTACAGCATCTGGTGTAAAACCAGATATTATTATCAATCCTCATGCTATTCCATCTCGTATGACTATCGGACAATTGAAAGAAACACTTTTAGGAAAAGTTTTATTAGAACTAGGATTGTTTGGCGATGGTACATCCTTTGGAGATTTGTCGATCGATACAATCGGAAAAGAACTATTAAATGTAGGTTATGAAAATTGTGGAAATGAATTAATGTATAACGGCTTAACCGGTCAGCAAATAGAAAGTAGTATTTTCATGGGTCCGGTATTCTACCAAAGATTGAAACATATGGTAAGGGATAAACAACATAGTCGTTCTATTGGCCCAATGGTAAATTTGACTAGACAACCTGCTGAAGGTCGCAGTAGAGATGGTGGGCTACGATTTGGAGAGATGGAGCGCGATTGTATGGTATCACATGGTGCTGCTAGATTTACTAGAGGTAGACTATACGATGCTTCAGATAAATATAAAGTAAACGTATGTGGTAAATGTGGAATGGTTGCGGCATTTAATGATAAAATGAAAATTCATATGTGTAAAACATGTGATAATCGCGTAGATTTTAATTATGTAGAAATTCCATACGCATGTAAATTATTATTTCAAGAATTACAGACTATGAATATTGCGCCAAGAATCATGACTTAAGATAAGATACTATAAGATAAAATTAGTTTAGCAGCTTCTAATAATTTTTTATATGAGAAATATATATAATATGAATAACAAAAATGAAAGATTAAGATTTACTCTTCGCCAAGCATGGAACGGACAAGCAGCAACAGGTACATATAAAAGTCAAAAATTAGCGATTGGTCCTTTCCGAGCAGTAAACAATGCAGGAGATTTATTAAGTCGCCAAGCATTTACATCTGGGGGCTCAAATCAAGTTAATACTGGACGTATTAAACTAGCATCAAATCAATCTGCAAAGATTTTAGGAGGAAGTATACTCAAGCAATCCAATCCTACGGGCGTTCCTAGTGCATCAACCAACGTAAAGTGGGTATATGATGGTTCAGATTATACAAAGTTCAAAAACCAACAAGCTGCAAATAGAAATTACGATAATATCAATCGTGGAGGAGCTGGTGGAAGCAATACTTTCACAGCACTTAACCGTGTAAGAAGATAAACAAGTATAGAACATCGTATAGAACATCGTATAGAACATCATATAGAACATCGTATAGAACATCGTATAGAACATCGTATAGAACATCATATAGAACATCGTATAATGTTATATATAAAATATTTTTTTATATATAAGATTATTATATACAATGAGTGGTTTACAATATACATATAAATTTACTGGACCGGCAGGCCAAGGGATTTTACTAAAAAATAGAGGAAATAATGCTATAATAAATAGTAAAGGTAGTATGCCTCAAAAATTTAGTCCTTCAGGTGGAGATTCTATGTTTGCAAGAGCGCGAAGTGCTTATAGTAATAATGTTGGTAATAGTAGTGGTAAGCTATTATCAGGTCATTATGATTCATCGCAAATAACTAATTTAAGAAAAATAAACGCAGTTGGAAAAGGAACTATGACAAAATCAACTGTTTCTTTTCAAGGGAAGTCAAACGATAAAACATTTGTAAATAGTTCTTTAGCAAGAGTTAGGGGTGGTGGATGCGTAGCACCTAAGAAAAAAGGTGCATTAGCTAATACATTTAAATCTGGAGGTGGTTCAAATTTAACAGGAACAGGTAATAGACAAATATTTGCATAAATATTTTATATCTAATGATTGTATATAAATGGCCAATAAATATTTAGTTGAGTTTTTAGGAACTTTATTTTTACTTTACGTTATTTTAGCGACTGGTAACGCTGTAGCTATAGGTGCTGCATTAGCAATAGCTATTTTAATTGGTGGTGCTATAAGTGGTGGTAATTTTAATCCTACCGTATCTATTATGATGGTTGCTGCTGGTAAATTACCTAAGAATGACTTAATTCCTTATATTCTAGCACAAGTAGCAGGAGGTTTAGCTGCTTTAGAATTATACAAACGCGTTAAACTATAGACAAAGATAATTGTAAATAATATTAATTATATAATATTTTCTTTAAATATTATATAATAATGGATACGAATATGAATACGTCAACTGCAATGAATAATCCATCTCAAAAAAAATCAATGACCGACCATATGTCTGAAACAGCATCAAAAGCTTGGTCTGGATTTACAGATATGTTTAAACAACCTTCTAGTAGTAGTAATGCATCTCTAGCTCCTACATCACAATCTAGTCCCACTGCACATGCTCCAGTTGCATCTGCTCCTTCTACTACAATGGGTGGTAAGAAAAAACGTTCACTTCGTGCAAAAGTTCGTGCTATGAAAGGTGGTAAATCTAAAAAATACGGTAAAAAACATGGTAAATCTAAAAAAGGGAAAAAATTTGGAAAATCTACAAAAAGAAACCACAAGAAACGATCTCGCAAACAACAGTAAGTATCGTATTAATTAATTAATTATAAATAATTTTCATTTTATTTACAATTATTCTAAGTCATTTTATTTTCTCTCTTTGATTCGTTTCATAACATGGACCAATATATATATTCCTAATACTCCTAATGACGCATAGAATAATTTAACTAGAAAATCATCAGGTACTTTTGAACGTTTTCTATTCGTAAATGCTTCTACACAACTTTCTCCAGTAACAGGATTACCTCCATAACGAGGTTTAAAACTACAAGGATTCATATTTTTTAAATCCATAGTAGCAACGTGTCTTGTTTCATTGCGACTATTGTTATTAACGTCGATGGTTTCTAATGTAATTTCTTGACATTTAGGTTGTGAACCGGCCATAAATGCTTGGAATATTAACATGGGATTAATTGCGGCAACATTTCCAAGTGTTCCTGGAACTAATCCTTCAAAATCGCTAAAATTTGCCCCCATTGCTCCACTAATAAAAGGAATATCGCCATCTGGTACATTATTTACATACATATATCTATCTACGATCTGGCCTGATTTATCTTTGCATGTAGCAGCAGTTTTAAGAAAAAATTTATTGCCCAATGGTCGCTTAGTTCTAGATGCATTCCCTCCACCAGTAACGAGTAACTCTACATAATTTATCAAACCACCTACATCTTTTGCTATAGTAGATATAGACCCTTCAGTTGACATGCCCATTTGTTGGGGCGATTTAATTTGTTTCCAATATTTATAATCAGGTCCCAATATTTTTTCTTCTACGCTTTTTGCATCATCTAATACATCTTTAAAAAAATTATCTGGCATTTATATTTATATATATTTTGAATATATTTTATTTAATATATTCAATATATTCAATATATTCAAAATATTCAAAATATTCAAAATATTCAAAATATTCAAAATATTCAAAATATTTCATTCAATAATAATTTTCTTTCTTTACTATATACTAAAATGAGTAAACCTATTAACTTTAAATATTCAAATAGTTTGATAAATACACGTCAACCTATTGTTAATATAAAAGGCAGCAATACTGGTAATAATATGGAACCTGTATCGGTTGGAATTATAAGTGGAATGTCTAGACCGAATGTTAATTTAGGTAATGCCCCAGCTACATCTGCCGATACCAATTATAATAATGCTAAGGATTTTATAGGTCCATTTGCTAAACCATATCCTATGAAACATTGGAGGCGTCAAATTATACAAAATGGAAAAAGTGGTAATAGTGCAGCATCTATAAGTGTAATTAATCGTCCTGGAGGAACCGTATTTAGGGGATACGTGCAAGAAGGCTGTGATTGTGACGCTAATGGAAATAATATTTACATTACATATGATAATAAATTTCTTCAGTCTAATAATAAAAGCATTAAGCCTAGTGGAAATATAAATATATTGCCTGGTACTGTAAATAATAAAGTACAAAATAATGGTTCAATTCAAATTGGACCGGTTGGTGGAAACGGAAGTTATGAAATACAAACTGGTATTTATAATACAAAAAGTCTTTGTAGTACACCCGAAAAAAATAATGTAACAAAATCAGCAGTTACATTGTTAAGTAAATCATATTATAGCGATAGTAAAGCATATTTAAAATCGCGTTGCAAAACATACGGACAAAAATTATCTATTCAAGAAATAGCCGGAAATACATATGATTCGGAATTAATTGTTAATAATTCCGTTGAATTTGCAACAAATAATTGTACTAATCCTTATCAAAATGGGAAAAATTGTAAGAATACTACTATTTATAAACCAAGTAATAGTCAATATGCTACACAAGGTGCAGTAGATAATGGAACTAGATTAGCAAAATTAAAATATGATACCATAACAAAAAACGGTGCTTCCTTTAGAACAGCCTTAGGTGAGGCAGCCGCTAGTGCTGGAAATTATCACGGTAGTACTGGTTCTCCTTATTTTATAAAATCAAAATATTCAACAAGAATGTTATCAAGACGAAATGGAAATAAAACAGTATGTAATACAAATACAAATACAAAAAATGGTACTTGCGGTCCATCGCAAACGTTATCTAGTTTTTGGGGATCAATAAATTAATTTTTCAATAATGCATTAGTGCAAATATTTTGAATTTTTAATCATTTGTTTGTTGTGCTTCTGGCAAAATTTCGTAATTATCACTGTCTACAGAATACGTTTTTTCTTGCGATTTTTCCGTTTCTAAACTATTATCATTGCTATTATCATTGCTATTATCATCATTGCTATTATCATCATTGCTATTATCATCATCGCTATCACATGAAATAGTAAAATCAATTACTTCACAAACCTTTTCTTTTTTCATTTCTTCCGTTACATCTTCAATGTCGCTGTCGCTGTCACTGTCACTGCTAATAGAATGATCTTCTCTATTATTGTCAATATGATTTTTTAATGAAGTTTTAAATTCGTGCTTAATTTCAGTTTTAGGAATGAATGGATACCCTAGATAGGAATTAACAGTATTTGAAATAGAAGAAATATATTCATCAACCATATTTTTAAATTCACTAAAGTCGACATCCTTACATAATTCGATCATAATATTTTCAATGTATTTTGAACCAGTTAGTAGCCAGAAACATACTGCTAAAAACAGGAAACTTGCAATAATAAATAATACGCTAATAATTCCAAGTAATCTATTGATAATGCAAATAGAAATGCTCTTTGAAAATTTGCGAAAAGCGTTAGTAGTGTCATCGTTCATGGTAGTATATCCAGTCATATATCTTAATTATATACTTTGTTATGATTTACTATGTTATCAATTTTTTATAATAATATATTTAAAAATTAAATTATTTTTTAATAATTTAATTTTTGATTCTCTCTTTATGTTTGGTAGATGTAATAACATATAATAATGTACTATACATGTGAAAATTATAGTTGGTTTATAAATTTATTTAACGCATCACTTGTGCGTGGTCCATCATACTGCTTTGATTCACCTTTATCATTTACAAATAAAATGGTTGGAAATCCATTTATATTATATTTTTCTAAATCATCTCTTGCTTGATTCATTTCAACTTTGCGTAATCTGACTGGACCTGTATATGTTTGTGTAAAATTGTCCCATTCTGGAGAAAAACGTTTGCAATGACCGCATTGTTCCATGTAATAGTAAGTGCATGTGGAAGGATTTGAAAAATTCTCTTTTAGTAAATAACGTTTTACGAGAAAATGATAAATCACATAAATAACAAGCGCTGCAATAAATAGTTTAAAAAGATGAGGGAGGTTTTTTTTCAAGCCATTTGATAGTTTTACTAATTTCATTATATATTAGAAAAATATTTTATATGATCTCAAAAAAATAATTGGTGTAAATCTTCTAGGGTGTCATATTAGAATAACGTATATCAACTGTATCAGCATCAATACCATCAGCACCAGTAACAGCACCAGTAACAGCACCAGTATTAACAGCATCCATATTATCATAGCATTTTCTAGTTATTGAATTTGTCATGAAAATATTTGTACTTAGTACATTTTTGTTATGTGGTATATTAAATTTTTCACACCAGTGAATAGATTTTTGTATGTTATTTTTCTTCAATGATTCTATTTTTTCATTCTTCGTATTGTTCGATAATGACAACGTAGTATTAATATTTTCTATTTGTTGTTGTCCGAAAATAGCATTAATTTCTTCCACCCTATTAATGAAATAATAATCTAATTTACTATTTATAATACTAGATATACTATTATATTGCAACAATTTTGGATATTCGTTTATAATATTAGGGATTAAATTACTGTGAGATCCCTTAAAATATTTACACACTATGTACTTTTCTGAGTTTGCTAATCTACTTGTATTTGGTTTTACAATATATACTTTTTTGTAAAGACTGCATAATAAATATAGTATGTCACATGTAGTTTTTGTAAATATATCAAATATCTTTAAAATAAAATGACCTCCTATCTTTTGCATAGCAATCGCAAAACTAGATTGCGCTATTAATAGGTTACTAGCCATTCCTTCTTGTTTATTAAAATCAACCGAAAAATCAAATCCACCGTCCGCTGTAATAATATTCATAGAATTATGGTACTTATTGTAACAATATTGTAAATTTTCTACACTCAACAAGTCCCCTGTATTTGTTGCACCACATTCAATACAAATATTACTATTCGTATCTAGGAAATGTTTTGTTTTTTTCCACCCAGGAACATTGGGGTCATTATCTATTAGCGTCATTCCATAATAAATATCATTCACATTTTTTCGCATATAACTAGTAGCTTCAATAAATCCACCCGGTCCTTCAGCTAAATGAAATGATTTCATATTTTCATATTTAAAATCTTCAAACAGATAAAATAAATTAGTCATTTCAATCATTTTGTAAAAAGATCTTGACATAGGCTTTAGTTTACTAACAGAGTATTTATTGTTAGGTACAATAGTATGAATAAATTCATAGGGATTAGTATATTTTTTATTATAATCCCAAGTATCAATATTTTCGTCGATATGTTTTTTAATATTATTTAAATATACGTTTAAAGTTTTACTAACGTATACGTTATTTTCATTACTATTTGTATTACTAGTTGGCTCAGTATTTGTATTACTAGTTGGGTCAGTATTTGTATTATTAGTTGGTTCAGTATTTGTATTACTAGTTGGTCCACTATTTGTTAAATTAATACATTCAATAATATTATGTATTTCTGGTAATAAAAAATAACTCATTTGTTATACGATATTAATAATGAATTTATTTTTTTAGGTTGTTTTTCATGAGAATTACTTGTTAAAAATTAGTAGACTGTCTTTTAACAGACTTATATTGTATTTACATGATGGATAATTATTTTTAGAAATAAGTTATTAGACAGTAGAAACATCGTTATTATTTGCTATCTGTACTATCTATACTATCTTTACTGTTTTGCTTG
>Ga0257127_1002647_pt1 | contig 10798 bp, 8 predicted proteins | sample SI060_135mmetaG_FD_190152 | JGI IMG/M metagenome (GOLD analysis project Ga0257127, IMG submission 190152) | Marine microbial communities from Saanich Inlet, British Columbia, Canada - SI060_135m | ecosystem: Environmental > Aquatic > Marine > Inlet | place: Canada: British Columbia | collected...
TCATCGCCTGCACGAGTTTTTGCTACGACTGCTTGGTCTTGTTGAGCAATCCATTCATCATAGGTTCTTCCCATAGAAGACAAATCTTAGCTTACACTAATTAAAGCTTTTGAAGATTACATGGAGTACATAATGATCTGATCGCTCTAAGAAGGGTATTAACATAGAAAGAAAATCAGGATAATTCTTGGATGTAAAAATTTTAGGGGCTGCAAATGAAGTTGGCAGATCAGGTTTTTTGGTTAATTGTAATGGAACAAAATTATTACTTGATTATGGGGTAATGTTTGGAAGAAGAGGTACACCTCCAGGATATCCACTTCATGTAAAACCAAAAGACTTGGATGCAGTCATTATTACTCATGCACATTTAGATCATTCAGGAAATGTTCCATCTCTTTTTGTAAGTGGAAATACTGATGTTTACGCTACACCACCAACTTTTGATCTATCAAAATTATTAATTGAAGATATGCTAAAAATTGAAAAAAATTCCCATCCATTTGGTTTGCCTGAAGTAAATAACATGATGAAAAATGCAAAAGAAATTGGATTTAAACAAAAAGTCACCAAAGGAAATGCAACTTTTGAGTTTAGAGAATCAGGACATGTGATTGGGGGCAGTACCGTGTTGGTGGAATCAGAGAAAAAACGTCTCTTCTATACTGGCGATATCAAAACAAATGGTTCAAGAATGCTACGAGAGATGGATATGGATATTGGGGAAATTGATTTACTAATTACTGAAAGTACATACGCTAAAACAGAACAAATTCCAAGAAAAGAATCAGAAACTCAATTAATTGAATTTGCAAATGAAGTAATGGATAGAAAAGGAATATTGTTTATTCCATCATTTTCAGTTGAACGTTCTCAAGAAATGGCATGTATTTTAAGAAGTTCGAATTTCAAACATCAAATCATCATGGATGGAATGGCACTAAAAGTAAATGAAATAATGTTTAAACATCCAGAATATCTTAGAGATCCAAAAATATTTGCAGAGGCAATTAAAAGTTCAACTGCAATTAGAGAACATGCAGAAAGAAAACGTGCAATGGGTGAACCATGTGTTGTGATATCTCCTGCAGGAATGTTAGTTGGAGGAAATGCAGTTTATTATTTACAACAATTATCTTTTGATAGTAAAAATGGTATTGCTCTAGTTTCCTATCAAGGTGAAGGCACACCAGGTAAAAAATTACTAGATACAGGAAAAGTTTCAACTAGAGGTAAAGATCTCAATGTTACTGCAGAAGTCAAACAGTTTCAATTTTCCGGACATGCAGATAAGAAAGAATTGTTTGATATGATTAAAAAAATCAAAGGTAATCCAAAGGTATGGACAGTTCACGGAGATTCTGAATCATGTGATTTGTTTGCTCAAGAAATTCATGAAAAATTTGGTTTTGAAACATTTGCACCTGCAGTTAATGATGAAATAACTGTCTAATATGCAAAAATATCAAATAATTAATGTTGAAAATTCAATAAATAGTGGTCAAGTTTTTCTTTGGAAAAAAAATAAAGAATTCTGGAGTGGTGTAAATGGAAACGATGTTCTTAGAGTAGATGAAAATGGTAATATTGATTCATATCAAAATAATGAAATAGATTTTTTTAGAGAAAATGATAATTTAGAGGAAATTATCAAATCTATTTCAAAAGATAAAACAGTAAAAATGGCTGTAAAAAAATTTCAAGGATTACGAATTCTCAGACAAGATCCTTTTCAATGTCTCATTTCATTTATTATCTCATCAAACTCTAATATTCCAAAAATTAAAAATAATCTAGAAAATATTTCAAAAAAATTTGGAAAGAAGATTATGTTTCACAATCAAGAGTTTTTTTTGTTTCCCAATCCAAAAAAACTTGCCAAAGCATCAATTAATGAAATAACAAGTTGTGGAGTAGGATATCGTGCAAAATTTATCAAAGAAGCAGCAAAAATTACAGATTTAAAAAAAATTGATTTTAATTATTTGAAAAAATCTGATTATCAAAATGCAAAAGAAAACATATGTCAAATTCCAGGTGTTGGAAATAAAGTAGCAGATTGTGTTTTACTATTTTCATTAGAGAAATTAGAGGCGGTTCCATTAGATAGATGGATAATTAGAATTTTAGAAAAGTATTATGGAAAAAAATTTGAAATTAATACTAAAACAATTACAGAAAAACAATACAATATTTTACACAAAAAAATTGTAAATCATTTTGGTCCATTTGCAGGATATTCACAGCAATTTCTCTTCAAAATGGAAAGAGAAATTTACCAAAAAAAGTGGCTGTAAACCCTTAAAATGGCAATTAATTGCCATGTTATTGCGCCCATAGCTCAGCATGGATAGAGTGTCGGACTTCTAATCCGATGGTCAAGGGATCGAAGCCCTTTGGGCGCGTTTAACAAAATTATTTATTCTAATTTTGAATGAGAGTTTTTGTGAAAGATATAGATTTTAAATTAGATTCAACGGATATTCATCCAAATTCTGAAATCAAAGGAACAATAATTGTTTCATATCCTGGAAGATATGACGGGGTTGTGATTAATGTACAAATTTTTGATTCAAATGAGCACATAATGTACAAATCATATAATGGAAAAAATATTTCTCAAAATGTTTCACGATTATTTATCAACAAAGATGTAATGCCTGAAAACAAAGCAGAATTTACTGCAATAATTAATTTTGAACCAACACAAGAACATGAAATAAAATTTAGGGCATCAATAATTGAGCAACATAAAGAAATTGAAAGTCAAATAATTTTTGCAAAATATTCTATCTAGAATCTACTCTTTTCAATAATTATAGAACCTGTCATCCATGGATGTGGTTGACAGTGATAGTGAACTTCTTGAGGTTCAGTAAATAGGAATTCATACGAATCTCCAGGCTTCATTACACCAGGAGAACCAAAATCGCCACTATAACTATCAGAGTGTCTATGATCAGGAGTTACGGTATGCGCAGTATCATCATTATTTTGCCAAACTACATTATTAGTAAATGTCAACAATGCTTTGGCTTTATTTGGAACATAGTTTTCATTTCCCTCAATTACTGCACCAGGAACAATTTCAATAATAAAAGATGCTTCCTCAGGATGTAAAATATGATCAGAAACTGATGGTTTTGCTAATGATTCAGGAAGATAAAATGAGGTGTAAAACACCATAGTTGCAGACATTGCAATAACTAAAGCAATTACTCCAATACCATATGCATGACTTGATGTTGGTGAACTCATTTTTTCAATCCCTCATCTCCTTCTGGAAGTTTACTTGTTTCAGCAGTTACATCAGGTTCAATTAGTTTTGGTTTTTCTTCTTGAACTGGAACAGGTGCAGGTGGTGGAGCATTCTTTTCCTGGCTCATTGCATATCTATAGACATGGAAAAATGCTGCAAACACTATCAAGATTATTCCAACAAAGAACAAAGAAATGTTCTTCATTCCAGTCAATGCTGCATTGTATGCTGCAATATTTAAGAATACTTGGAATGCTAACAATGCAATCAATACCCAGTTAATCCATTTATCAGAAAGGTTAATGGTTGCAACTTTTTGTGGACCTGTATTTTTTGCAAGTTTTGATTTTCTTTCAGCTTCATTTGCAAGTTTAATCATCATGTATGTAAATCCAAATCCTAATGGAACTAACAATATCATTGTAGAGTAGAAGAATATTGGATCAATAACCAAACGCTCTACTAATGGAATTGAAATATCAGGTGAGATGTAAAATCCCCAATAGGTAGTAACCATAATTTGAGCAAGACTGGTAATTCCAAATGCTGTAACTATTGGTCTATCTCTCCATGAGAATTTTTTGTATCTATCAATGAATGGAATTAACACCATTGATATTATGAATAGTAATGGCCACAGCAGTCCTGTAACAAACTTGTCATACTGTGTTCTCATAAACGCATAGATTCCAGTAAGATACCATTCAGGAACAGTAACACCTGGCGGGACAGTGGGTTCAAACTTGAATCCCATATCAATTGGAAATACACCACCTGTAATCAAAATAGCACCAGAAATTGCCATAACCATTGGTACATCAAATACTAGGAATCGTGGGAAATGAACTGCCATTAATCCTAGCATAACAATAGGCAACAAGAACACATGTTGCGCGTAGAATCTTAATACAAAGTCCGAAAAACCACTACCCAACGCCGCATCTCTAATTGTAGGTCCTACTACAGGAATAGAGGTAGTCAGAGACGCTGCAATACTAATTGCAAGTTCTGCTCTTTCAGAAAATATAACATCATATCCAGTAAATGCTTCAAGAATTGTAACTGTTCCAAGAATAACACCAGTCATCCATAAAACTTCATTTCTAATTTTATATCGTCCACTAAAGAATTGATAATACATGTGAAGTACTGCCAAGAGAACCATTGCATTTGATCCATGATAGTGAATGTTTCTAATGTGAAAACCAAATGGAACATCATCATTGATAAATTGAACACTATCCCAAGCCCTATCAAGAATAGGTTGATAATAAAACATGAGCAAAGCTCCCGAAACTCCAAGTATAATAAATACAATAAAAGTTAACATTCCTAAAAATCCAAATGGACTTACAAATCTTGCAGGAAATGAAAATTTGATTGCAGTAAAGATAGTTCTGTCTACACCATCCCAAAACCAATAGAGTAGTGCTACTACTCCAGTTCTTCTTTCAAGCGAAACGGCCATATCCAATTACTCCATTTTCATTTGCATTAAATTTTGGTGGTAATATATACACAAAACCATCAGAATCAATTTCTAAAGTTAATACAGGTAATGTATTAGATGGTGCAGCTTGCACTGATGCAGGACCAACAAATGCTGTTCCAGTCATTGGATCATACATACTACCATGACAAGGACACTCTCCTCTTTTTCTTCCTTCATCAGGCCAATATTTCCATAAACACCAAAGATGAAGACATATCATACTATAAGCTCTAAATGCAGATGGATCTGTTTTTGCTCCACCTAATTCTTCTGGAAGTCTAATGAATTGCCATTTACGAAATGCTTCAGCATCAAGTGCTGCATCACCAGTTGCAGGATATGTAATTACTTCAGCATGATTAATTGGATAAGTATTGACATTTGCATGAGTGCCATCAGGTAAAATTACAGGGACTTTTTCAAGGGATGCCTGATTTGGATTTGGCATAAAATTTCCAAATGGGACAAAAGGAGCAAATGCTAATCCAGTGCCTGCGGCACCCATTAACTTTAAAAAGTCTCTTCGGGATAATCCGCCAGACTTTTTTGTCCCCAGCTCTGACATTCAGCTGACGATTTCGTCAAATTGCTTATAAACCTTATTCAATTATTTGATAGGTTTTTGTCTCATGATAAATATAATGACAATTGAGATCGCAGCTCCAATAGATACACCAATTATAATTCCAAGATTAAATGATGAATCAGATTTTGAATTTGTGATCAAAGTTTCTTCAGGTGTTGTTTCATGAATTATTATATTGTTTTCTTTAGATTCAGAAATGATTTGCTCAGACTCTGTTACAATTTCTTTGTTTTGAGAAATTATTTCAGTTGAAATATTTGTGAATTTTGCTGCAAGTGTTATTGGTTCAGTAGTAGAACTTCCACCAAATAAAGTTGAATGCGTTAACAGTGTATAAGTTCCAGTTTGATTAATTGGAACATAAAGAACAGTAGATGTGTTGTCTTTGTTTTTTACTGGGAAGAATCCACCACCCTGACTAAAAGGAGAATTTCCCAACCAATCAAGTGATGCCCATCCAAGAAACTCACCAAACACTCCAGATGGAACATTAGTTTGTATAATTTTCCCTGATGGATCCATTACAAATACTGCTAAATTTGTGTCATCAGTAATCCATGAAAGTTCGATTGCTGCAGAATTAATAAAATTATTTTGAACATCAAAATAATATTGCCTCCAATCCCCTGCCATGTAACGATTAACCATATCAAATGCACCCTTGGTGTATCCATTTCCATAAAGAACATCATTACTTTGTTGTCCTTTGATCAAAATTGTAGAATCATTTTCTAATACAGGTTGTTTGATTACAAAAGATACAGGTGCATTTACAGTATGCTCATCACTTGTAAAAGTTAAAAATCCTTGATAGACACCTGTTTGCAAATCATTTGGAGTAACTAAGGTTACATCTACTGTCGAAATATCATGAGGAGGAATAGAAATTGTTTCAGTTTCAGGCCACAACATTGACCAATTATCTTTTTGATAATAACTTGCAGATAAAGTATAATCCATAGAAGTTGAATTTTGTTTTGTGTCACCTAACCAAAAAGAATATTTTGTAGGTACTGGATAAATTCCAACTAATGGTATTCCATCAAATTTTTCTTTAGGTTCTGAAACTCTTAATTCTTGAACAGTTCCCCAAGAACCAGCTCTATTTACCATAGATAATTCATTACTTGTAATTTTTGTATCATTATTGTTATCAATCCAATCATACAGGTATAATGAAGAAATTTGAAGATCATCAGCATAAACATCAGTTGTACTATTCATAAATTTATCAAATGGAAAATTTACATTTAAAATCATTAAAGATGATTCATCAGGAATTGGATTTTTAGAATTAAAAAAATCACCTAGTTCATCATGATTATTCACATCAGATAATTTAACATAGTTTGGAATGAAAATATTAGTTTTGTTTAAAATAGAATCTTGTTGACGAACAGTTGTTTTTCCGTTAAATTGATTTTCAGATAATAATGATAATGTTTTTGATTGTACAGAAATTGTAAGTGTATTATTTGTTGGATTCTCTATGGTAAATGTTGATGTAGTTCTATCTCCAGAGAATAATTGTCCTGCAAACCAACTAGTCATAGGTAATGAATGAGAAGGAAACTGGAATCTATCAAATCCAATTATAGTAGAATTAATATTTTCCATAGCAGGTTCTAGTATTTTTTTAATATTTGTGTATGATGCATCATTATGCACAATAAAAACACCATTCTCACCATGAACGTAATCTAAAGCTGATTCAACATTTGCTAAACCAGATCCTTGAGTAAAAGGATCATTGTACAAATCAGTTGCAGTAGACATAAGAATATTTTTAATTAAAAATGGATCATAGTCTTGCGATAGTTTGGTCATTTCTTCCATCAAGATTGCGGCACTTCCTGAAACTATTGGGGCTGCCATACTAGTTCCACCAAACAAAGAAAATGATTCATCTTTGGAATCTTTCTCAGTTTTTAAAACATTTGATGGGGTAAATCCATGAGCACCAATACTCATAATGTCAGGTTTAGGATCTCCAATTGAACTCGGACCTCTGCTAGAAAAATCAACTACATGATTATAATGATCAATTGTATTTCCAAATCTAGGTTGATCTTTGAATGGACCATATCCAACAAACACATTGTTTGTTGTAGCACCAACTGAAATTCCAAATGGTGATGCGTTTGGTAATCCAATGGTTCCATAACCATGTCCAGAATTTCCCGCACTTGTAATCATTGTAACACCAGGATAATCATCATCTAGTGAATGAGGTGTTGCAAGTACACTAAGAACAAGAGACAATACATCCATTCCAGGAGATGCTTTAAAGGAAGGGAAATTTGATACACCCCAACTATTAGAAATTATATCAACACGAGGATTTCCTGAAAATTTCCAGTTGTGATCTTTGTTTTCAAATCCTGCAGACCACAACCATCCATAAACGGTATCACCAAACCATAATGCTTTTACAGGTACAATTTTGGCATCAGGAGCTATTCCAGAAATCGAATATCTTTTTGTTCCATTGTAAATATTATAAGTTTCATGACCACGTGAAGTAATTGATGCAGCACTTGATGTGCCATGTCCCATAAAATCAGTCATTATACCAAAAAATGCACCATCAGGATCTAATGGGGGTAACAAAGTTCCATTAATTGCATTTAGATTATCATCAATAACTACAGATTCTTTTTCAATTACACTATAAACATCAAGTACATGTGCGCCAATTGTTCCTGCACTGAAATCATTTTTTCCATCATCATTTGAATCATAAACAAGAAATTCATTTCCACTACCCAATACAATTGGTTTTTCATCAGTAAAATCAAAATCATAATCAGGTTTCTCCCCAGATTTTAAATCAAATCTTGTATAATCTTTCCATGAAGTACTAAGATCAGGAATAATAGTATCATAAACTCCAGGAGTAAAAGAATCAACTACTAAAACAGGTACGGCTTGTACTCTAGCAAGAGGTCCTTGTAATCCACCTTGATAAATTACTCCAAGATGATACACCCCACTTTGGGATTTTATATAATTTCTATTATCTTCACCAATTTTCATATCATTAGCTAGTGTTCCATTAAAAATCACAGTTCCAAGTTGTGGAAAAAATGAATTATAGATTGGAATTTTACTTCCCTTACCTCCTTGAAATAAATCAAGAAAAACACCATCTTTTGAAACATAAACAGATGAAGTCATGTGTGAAGGAATCGGTTTGCTATAATTTCTTATAATATCATCATCATCAATATATGCAAAAAATGTTGCATTTGTTAAAACAATTCCCTGTCCATCAGGATCAAGCATTATTGGGTGATTGAGTTTATCTCGTGCAAGTGAATGTTGAATGTCAAGATTTGAGAAATCAACTCCAGTATCGACAATTGCAATTACAGTGCCGTTTCCTGATGCATCATATTTTTTTTTAACATTACTTGAACCAGTTATCTCACCAATTCTTGAAGCATCTGAAATAATATCATTAGACATGTGAAAATCTAATTTAGAATCTTCAATTACATTATAACCCTGTGAAATTAGAAAAGATGCTGATTTTTCCGTTAATGTAGAGACATAAAAAAATCCACTATCAGATTGAATTCCATATATTGAATTATTTTTTAAAAAATCAGTTTTTTGGGAATTTGTTCCAAAAATTAAATATCTTTTGTAATCATTTTCAGTGAAAAAATCTGAATCAATTTGAAGAATATCTGAATTAAAAATTATTTGCTCTGATATTTTTTCTTCAGAGATTAAATCCCCAGTTGTATATGCATAAGAATTTGTCAAGGCAAATGAAAAAAGCACAATGGAAAAGAAAATCGCCACTTTGGGCATTAGATAATTTCCTTTTCTTGCATTATTATAATTATCTTCTTCTAGCAATAATTGTTATTTGTAGTGCAACGATAATTCCAATAGATGCTATAATTGGGAAAAATAATGCGTTTAATTGTAGTGAAGCCTCACTGATGTTTAATACAGAAGTAGAAATAGTATCAGTACTTTCATCAATTTTATTACTTGCTTTCTCCAAAGTACTATCAAATCCTGCAATTTCAGATTTTAGAATATCAAGTTCACTTGATGTTTCATCTAAAATTGAATTTAGTTTAATTATTTGATCTGAAATGCCCCCTAAATCTTGACTTAGAACAGTAGTTGCTGAAGATCCATGAGATGTAGTTCCTTGACTAAAAGCTACAACATGGAAAACATGAGTGCCCTCTTCTCTTGGAGTATAATCAACAAAAAATAATCCTTGATGTAATGTTTTAAATGAAGATGATAATGGGAAAGAAATTCCAGAAGGCAAATGAACATGAGTGCTCCCTAATAATTCAGTAGAATCATTACCAATTAAGAGTCCATCACTAGTTGTCTGTACAAATACTCGAAATGATTGATTGATTGCAGCAGTTTCAGGTGCAAAAACCAAAGTGTTTACATGTCTTTCAACAGGTACGTCAATTAATTCAGTTGTAGATGAAAACTTTACATCGATTTTTTGAGATATACCATTTTGTGCAGTACTAATTATTTCAACAGTGTATGTTCCATAAGGAAAATTTGTAGAAGGGTTTGGCCAAGTTATTAGATTATAATTAAAAGTACCATCAGAATTAGTTGTGAGTTGATCAAACTTTGCAATTGAACCATCAGGGGAAAAAAGACGTATGATTAAATTTTCTTCAGATAATCCAGTTCCATAAACTTGTAAATTATGATCAGGAGAGTAAACATTACTATTTGTAAACAATGCTAATTCTTCTGAAAATGAATTAGGGGTTTGACCAAATAAAAGTACAACAAATACAAAAAATATTAGTATAAATTTCATTTTAATTATTTGTTAATGTTCTCATAGATATTACTTCTGAAAAAATCATCCATAACTATCGTTAAGTGGTATTCAAAAAAAAGAAAAAAAGGAAAATGTGAACTAGTTTTTTTAACTTACACTTACAGTTGTACTAACTGGTGGTGATAATGCCGTTGGATTATCTACTGATTCCCATACAAATGCGGTTGCTGTGTAGCTACCACTTGCAGTTGGAATCCATGATAATGCTGGGCTGAATGATTGACCACTTGAAAGTGAACCTGTAATCCATGCTAGTGAGACTGTAACACCATCGCCATCTTGGATCTGTACCAAGTATGCAAATGTTTGCTCTCTATCCTGACCATTAGCTAAGTCAGCGCTGATTTGTACCTGTTGGTCAACTGTAACAGAATCTAAACTGTTACCGAATGCATCAACGGTTCTCAAGTTAGCAGCTGGTGCTCTCTCGAGAGGTGGTACTACAGTGCCAATTAGTGATGTGGCAGTAATATCAAGTTCATCTGCAGTTGTGTACGGATCTGGTAATGTATTGTCCTCATATTCTGTGGTGACAGTGTCACCTTCTGCGACTCTGAGTCTGTGACCTGAAGATTCGTCAGTAGTTGTGAAGAACACAGTACCTTCGTAAATTCC
>Ga0257127_1002652_pt1 | contig 10783 bp, 2 predicted proteins | sample SI060_135mmetaG_FD_190152 | JGI IMG/M metagenome (GOLD analysis project Ga0257127, IMG submission 190152) | Marine microbial communities from Saanich Inlet, British Columbia, Canada - SI060_135m | ecosystem: Environmental > Aquatic > Marine > Inlet | place: Canada: British Columbia | collected...
GCAGGAGGCCGCCCCGTTGGCGCCGCAGGTGCTCTGGCAGTAGTCTCCAGCGTAGCCGTCCTTGCAGTTGCAGGTAGGAATGCTGTTCAGGGAACTGCAATTGTCTGCCCTGCCAGAGCAGAAGACACACTCTTCGCGAATGGTCCCGTCAAGGGCGTAGCAGCTGCTCGGGAAAGCGTCGGTCTCCGTAGCAAGAGGGTTGCAGTAGTAACGGCAGGAGGAGGGCCAGAAACGCTCGCCCTTGATGTCGGGGCCCCAGTGCTCTGCGCAGACGGCACAGTCCTGCTCGGCCAGAAAGGAGGGCTGGATCACCGTGCTGCCTTCGAGCATCTGGCACTGCCCATCGGTGTTCGAGGCGTCGGCTTGGCAGCTGCCGTGACAGTCGCAGTTCCCACTGTTCCGGACACAGACTCCGCGCTCGTGGCATTTGTCTGCATCGCACTGATTGCTGCAAAATTGCGTTCCAGAAGGCTCGGGGACGGTGCCGACTTTTGGGTAGTAGTCGTCGACGCACTGAGAGCACTGCTGGAACAGGCTGAGGCCGTCGGTCGGTTTCTGAGCCGTAGTGTTGAAGGTGGCGTCACAGGCACAGGTCGCACAGCTTCCGCTCAAGGCAAGCGTCCCGTCGGCAAGCTCCGTCGTCGTGCAGGGGACAACAAGACCCTCCTCGTTGCGGACGGTCTCCTGCACCTGACAGTAGGCTGCATTACCGGCGCAGGTCGTCAGAGGGTCACAGAATTGAAGGCAGAAGCTCTGCTCCGAGAACCAGTTCTGCGCACAGACGGAGCAGAATTCCCCCGCCCAGTGGCCGAGGAGACCGTCGTCGTGGCAGCTGCAGCCCTCGACATCTTCGAGGCACTCGCCGTGGAGGCAGGTCTTCGTAGAGGTGGTGCCGTCGTTGCAGCCGCAGGTAGGGCCAAACCAACCGTCGTCACAGGCACAGGCAGCCTCCGTGCCAGAGGGCTCGCAGGAACCATGGCCAGAGCACACCTGCCCTGCCGTGTCGGTCGGGCAGCGCACATCGCAAGCGGTACCGAGAAAGATGGAATTGCCAGAGGCGTCCTCACTGCACTCGCAGAGGCCATCGTCGTTGCAGACCCCGTTCGCCGAGCACTCCGGCCCGCTCAGCGTAGAGGTTATGCCGTTGAATGTCTCCGTCACGCCGGGGCATATCGTCTCGCACTCGGCTCCGCGAGTCAGGGCATCGCACTGGCATATCGGAGTGTCGCCCTGCAAACGGCATATTCCGCGCAAATTACAGGGTTTGCAGAAACTGTTTGTACAAGGATTGCACGAAATGTCGCACTCCTTTGAACCAAAGGCCTTCAGCGCTCCGTCGACGCACTGGGCCTCGCGAGTCTGAGGGTTGCAGCCGTAACAGAGCGCGCCCGGACAGGCCAAGGTGTCGAGGGGGGCCTTTGCAAGGTAGAACTCGTAGCTCTCCAGCGCTTGGCCCTGCAGAAACCGGTAGTTGTCCTCCTTGACACAGATAAGGTCACAGGCAGAGCCGAGAAACTCTACCTCGATGCCGTCGGCGACAGTCTCTGTGCGGCACTTGTTGCCGTTTGGGTAGGGCACCGTTCCCTTGCAGGCGGCATCGTGCGTTCCACAAACATCACAGAGGGCACCAAACCACTCGTCCGTGCACTCGCAGGTCCAGCCAAAGGTGCCGACCTGCGCCTGACCGTTCTCACAGAGGTCAATCTCACAAAAGGTACCATTGAAGGGCATTTCACAGTTGCAGCGCTCGCTGACAGGGTCGTAGGAGAAGCCGTTCTTGCAGTCGTTAAAGAGCGTTCCCCAGAGGACGCCGACAGGGGTCCAGAGGAAGGCCACCGACCAGACCGTGGTGGCCACGAAAAGCAGGAATACGAGGACCTGCATGGAGTTCGTTCTATAATGTGACTTGTAGAGCCTTAATATATGACAGTTCTTACTTTGGAAGGGATTCCCTCCCCCGAGTGTCGAAGAACTGCTGCTGAAAACAACAGCATACAGCGGGGCCTCGCTCTGTGAGTGCTATAAAAATCACTAATGGGGAAAATATTTTTTTTATTTCTAGGGGGGGTCTTGGACAAAATTAAAAGAATAGTGTAGTGTTTATTTTAGGGCATCGTAAAAGTAGCCCATGCTGTAGGAATTCTTCTCGTTCTTCGTTCGGTACTCGCTGGAGCAGCGCAGGGTGCTGTCGTCGTCGGTGTAGTGGACGAGCACGAGGGCGTGGAACGCCAGCCAAAACTTTCGAATCTGTGCCTCCGTCTTGGCCCCCGTCACGACGAGCCTGCCGGAACGGAAGAGCAGAAAGACGATCTTCGGAGACCGAAGGCGAAATATCAGGCCGGGGAACAGGGAGTTCTCGTAGGAGGTGTAGGCGTCGTAGTCGTGGTTCAGCTCACGGAGCTTGATCGGGGCCGTCAGGCCGGTGCTTGCTACGATGTTCTGAATTCGAAAATTCGAAAACCCAACGCGGAGGCCAGACTTTTGAAAAATGTTCACTACCGTGCGACAGGCCAAGCGCGCGTCGGCTGCAGTCTTTGCACCAGTGCAGACGACATTGCCAGACCCAAAGATCAGCGCCGTAGTCCGCGGTTTCGTCAAGCGCACCGTTGCAGCGGCGAACTTGTGCGGGTTGAACTCCAAAAATTTCAAACGCGAAGCGATCTGCTTGAGGTTCAAATTCTTGCAGCCCAAGAAGAAGGTCGAGACGACATTCTGGATGCAGAGCTCTGGCGGCACAGGGGCGTCTAGACCTGCAGTATGCTCTGCCTCTTCCAACTTGCGTCTCTTTGCCATGATCTTAGGATGGCCAGCTTCTTGTCCTTTATATCACTTGACAGCAAGGTCGTCGACTCGTGCGCAAAGCATATGGCGTAGAAGATCCCGAAACAGTAGTGCGCGATTAAGCCGACCAAGGCGCACTCTCTCAGCACGACGGCATTGCGTTCGTGGAAGAAGAACAGGGCCCACCAGAGCAGGCCGACCAGAAAGAGCGAGACAATGCGGCCTTTGATGCTGTAGAGCCGGCTCGGAACAACGTACTGCAGGCCGACGCAGCCGCAGCAGAGGCAGACGGTCCAGTGGAGTGCTACCGGCAAACGTCTATATATAGCCTGCCGCATGTATCATAAGGACAGAAAATGAGCTCTGAACTTCGCGCTGCCGTATACCAAAGGATTCTCACCGACAATATAGTTGGTCTGGATTTGGAGGAAAACGATACGACCAGATGGCACGATCGCGAAATCCAAGCAGTAAAAGGTGCAGTAGGTTCCAGTGTCATCTCCCACGATGGCACAATTGTCGGGTCGACACTTTCGCTCGGCAACAGCTTGGACGAGAAGATTATATCGTTGGCAAATGTCTTCCGCCTGCTCTACCAAAAACGGCGCTACGAGCTGGAAGACACTCCGCTGTGGTGGAACTGGAAGCACGGCAATGTTCAGATGAGGATTGCCCTTGAGCGAATGCAGCGCTGGGCTGCCTCGACGAGACCGATCGATGTCATCGTCCTGATGCGCTATGCCATGACGACCTTCTACGTCCTTGCCGACGAGGGAGGCTGCAAGGGAGGGAAAGAGTTGATCTTTGACATGAATGCCATCGTGGAATACCAGAAGGAGGAGGAGAGACAGGAGAAGGAGCTTGGCAACGCTCCGTATGGTAGCGAAACACCCTTTGCCATTGGCATAGCTAAGCTACTTCAGCAAATCGACAATACAACCTTGCCTCTTAAATTTTCTGAAGAAGACATTCAATTCACCATCACATGGCAGAAAAGGCAAAACAAGACGATCAGAGAGATAAGAGTGAAAGAACTGAAAGAGAACGAAGCAATAGAAGACCCAACGGACGAAAGTGATCCTGAGTTTTCAAGGGGTTTGAAGTGGTCAGCAACAGTGTATGAAAAACCCAACCCAGAAGAGGATAAATTAAACGATACCTTTGACCCGGAAGAGGACGAGGTTGAAATTCTCTTTCGCTTTTACTCAAGGTTACAGCTTGAAAATGTTGGAACTCTGGAAGAGATCTTAAGGCAACAATATCCTAGAAAACGAGTGCTTGTTCAATACCCCAAACCAAATTTTGAAAAAGATAACAGTGTATCGAAGAACCGGAAGCAGCGTGACAGGTTAGAAGAATTTAAAGAAGAATTTAAAGGAGGTAGAACACGAGATCGCCGAGAGCCAGCACCGCCGGTCAAGGTGTTTACTCAATTCGTCGACGATCAGGGGGTTCTGATGGACGTTTGGAGCCAAGAGCCATTGATGCCGGAGGAATTAAAAAACTTCAAGTCCCTTACAGACCCACCGAACGCAGCACTGTTGGCTGCGTCACAGAAAGGAAAACAGCAAAGGGACTTCGCGAACGAACTGTTCGTCGACATATCGGAAGACGGTTCACGATTTCAACCAATGAGGACCCTTCAGAAGATTCTCGAAAAAGTCAAACAGAAGACGGTCGTAGAGAACATTCCATTGCGTAGCGGGCTACAAGTGACATTCAAGGAAAGAGGCGGCAAAATTCTTAAAGGCAAGGTAGAGATGGTATCCTACAATAGCAAGAAGGTAGAAAAGGGGATACAAATAAAGATGACACTAGGAGGACGGTTAAGGAAATTTACACCAGAGGAAGCGGGCTCTGCACAATACACAGAAGACCTTCCTAGAAATAGTGAAGATGCAGTTCTTGAATTGGAAGAACTTGGTTATAACTTAAATTCATTGGGACCTCAAACCCCCAACGAGAAGAAAGATGCACAGAAGCGATACTATAGATACAAATTTGACAACAAAAGCAACACTGATTATGCAATCCTTGTAGAAATACCCATTTTTAGGAATTATATGATGAGGAGTTACTTAGAGAAAGAAAATAGAAAAGAAGAACTGGTAATGTTAGTAGACAACAACCAAGCAGAAGACCCAGACGATGTTGAATGGGAGCCTTGGGAAGATGACCTAGTGCGTGACCAAATAACACAGTACAATAATGAAGGAGAGTATGCTCAAGAGTTAGCGGACAAAGCATACGAAATTGACATTACGGTGACCGATCAGCACACTGAAGAGGCAATTGAAAAACGCCTGAATGATCTGTTTTATGAACAGTCTAACAAGAATCAAATACTACAACGAGTAGTGAACGAAGGCAGACTGGAAAACGTGTTTACCACTTATGTTGCCAATGAGAGAGTTACACTTGAGGAACAAGATACAATCATGAAAAGATACACCAGAAAAAAGTTTGTAGAAGACAAAAGCAGAAACAGTCTTGACGACGATCCTAATAAGTCAGCAATAATCAGGCTTTACGCACAGGGAAAGAATGCACAATACCTGAAGGAACTTGTGATGGAAGAACGAAAGCAGAAAAGGCTTAATATTTACGAAATAAGACAATCTGGCGAGTACCAAAAAATAGAACAGACCAAAAAGATCCTGAGATACAGCGAAGAAGAAGGAGAGGAAATAAGTTGGGAATACGACCAAGACGGCACCGACGTTCTTCAGAGCGGGAGTGTAAATTCTCGCGTACTTGACGTAAGTTGGCAGCAAAAAGGAACTTTAAAAGGTAAAAATGACTACAATCTTATTATTGAATATGACGACGGCAGAACAAATAATAAGAAAACAGCAGCATTTGTACGACTACTTACCGAAGGCGAAAAAGTGGACGATCAGGAGGAAAGGAAAGACAGGGACGAAATGATAGACGAACTGTTAAGTGGTAAAAAGTTGAATCCTAAACTGGCAATGGAGCTTGTAATGAGATGGAATAAAGAAGAGTCGACTGAAAACGATTTCAAGACGTGGTGGGAGAACAATATAAGGACGAACCCCTTTCGGGATTTTACAAAGCTTACGATAGAGACAGGCAGCGGCGAAGAGAACTGCAGCCCCGGGCTGGTGGATTGGAGCTGTTCGCGTAGCTATCGTACCACGGAGCGCCTCACGGAAGCATTTCTGCAGTGGCTGCGATTGGGTCGGAAGATGCGAATCGACAAAACAGTTCAAGAATTCTACGGTGGTGTGGCCCTGCTAGACCTCTTTACGGAATTTCGAGAAAAGGAAAAGGCCACGGGGAAAAAAGGTATCAGCACGGCACAGGCTAGAGCAACGAATGTCCAAATTCAGGCGGGAAACGGTATTAGGGCCACAGCAAGGGAAATGCAGCTTCAGCCGGCCGGTGACAACATTTTAGATGAATCCTTTCCCCAACAGCTACAGAGCATTGTTTTGAAAATTATCAATGACCTGACTGCCGAAAAAGTAGGCCTAAATGTTTCAGGGCCACCAATCGACCAAATGAGTGCATCAAAAGCCACTTCGGAAGCTGAGGAAACTCTCGTGGATACGATAAAAGGTAAACTTCTTGGCCTGCTGGAGGCAGATAAGAACAAATGGCTCACAGAACTTGCAGAAAATATACCTGAATCGAATTTGAATATTGAAACCGACCAGTTCAAAGCCACAATCGAGGAAATGATCGTTTCCAATGTCAAAATTACGATTCGGCGCATTTTAGGGAAACGTTCGCGTCCCGTTCGCATGATTTCTGCGACTAATGCAGAAAAAATTAATTCGTTAGCAAAGCGATTGCGACATAAACCAGCCGGTGCCGACAGGGACAGCGACAGCGACAGCAGCATAGGGGCTAGCACCGAAGCAGACAGCGACGACAGTGACGACAGCGACGAAAGCGACAGCGACGACAGCGACAGCAGCGCAGAGGTCATAGACTCTAGCACCGACACGGAGAGCAACAACAGCACGACCGAGCCAGACGGTAGCGACGACAGTCAGTCGAAACGAAATGCCTTGAAGAGAAAAGCCAATGCATCAGTTGTTGGGAATGAGGCGAAAAAATTAAAATTAGAGACAGACGAGGCGACAGAGCAGGCGACAGCAACAGAGCAGACAGCGGCCGTTCTCTACGACAACGACAAGGAGGAGCTGAAGTTCATTGCAGAGCTGCTGGAATGCACCTTTGACGACCCTTGTGCGCTTTCTTCTATCGATGCCATGCTTGCCTACATTAAACACGTCTGCGACACTGAACTAAAGGACAAAACGGACGAAGAGAAGGAGCCAATGAAGAATGTTTCGAACCGTTTGCTGGTTTTCAAGAAGAAGCTGGAGGATCAGGACAGCGACATCCAAGATGTCGACTGGACCACGCAACTGGAAGTGTTGCGCCTGATGAAAGAAGAGAAAGGCTGGACCGAGTCTCGCGTAGAATCGTTCGAAGTGTTGGAGGAAAAGACGGTCTGGGACTTCTACAAAGAGAAGTTCGCCGTAAAGAAGGTAGAAAACAATCCCAGAAATACGCTCATCGACCGACTAAAGGAGAACGAGGCGACTGACAGGGCAAAGTGGGACGAGGCCTGCAGAGCAAAGGCCGAGGAGATCAAGCGACACTTTCAGTCCTATCAGTTCGTAATGACAGAACCCGGAGAGGACAAGACCACCATCAAGGGATGGATCCGGGCATGGAACGAGACAATCGTAGAAACGGATGGTGGTGAAAAGGACGATTTGCGCGTTGGCGACGGGGACTTAAACGCCGAGTTTGGAAAAGGCGTAGAATGGTTCCTTTTCAGGGATCAAGATGGGACCTTGCAGGGCGCCTTTAGTCTTGCCAACAGGACGCGCAGGAAGCCAGAGCTGTATCTTCTCCTGACGGAGGACGGCAGCGAGAAGGGACTCGGCACCTTCATGCTGTTGACGTTGTTCGAGCAGGACTTTATGAAGAACAAGTTTTTGAGACTGGAGTCTAGCAAGTTTGCCTTTGATTTTTACCTGAAGATGATCCTTCGTTACGAGCTGCGACTGGATATTACGAACACCAGCACCAGATGGCAGTATCGTCGCCGGAGACGAAAGGTTGACTTTTCCAAAAAAAATTTGGAAGACACGGACAAGTACCTGAGTGAGATCCGAGCCCTATTCAGCAACTACTTTCGTGTCAAGAAGCGGGCCTATGCATCACAGCAGTCGTTTGCCGCCGTGGAGGTCGACAAATCGTTTCTAGAGCAACAGCGCAAACTATACGAAGACATTGAAAAGAAGAGAAAAGCCATCGCAGGTGTTAGGGAAGCGGCCAAAGCGTTCTTGAAGACGAGGAAAGAGGATGATGATCCGCTTGTAAAGGACATGCTCGAGGTTTACTCTGAGGCCGTCGCGAAATACAGGAATGCATGGACGACGAAACTGCCTATCCTGAAGACCGTCATCGCTTACTTTCTGCAAGAGCCCGCGGCTGTTCTGGAAGTTCTCAACAGAGTGAACTACTTGCGCGACGGTTTTTCAACGCAGAATAGTTATGATGCTTGGTGGATTGTTGAGGCGAAACAAATATTTTCCAACACGAAAGATTTTCCGAGCGTCAAGGACGCAACGGAGATAAAGGTCGGAGACTACCTGTTGTTCGATGGCGAATATTTTCTTGGACAAGAGAAATTCAAATACGAAGGCACAAAGCGCTTTGGAATCATCGACAGCGTCACAGAGGCGATTACCTACAGCTGGGGCGGTGGCATATGGGACATAAAGGACGCACGCGATGCAAATGCCAAGATAGCCTCGTCCAATCGCGAAATGTCCTACGGCCAAACCATAGAAGCGCTAAAGTTTTTTGACCAGAACGATCAACTGGAGTGGTACGACGAAAGCTGTAGGACGACCTTGAGGGAGTACATCGAGCAAGAACAAACATTCGCCCTTCCGAATCCTCCGGGCATTGACCCATCGCAGGTAGAAACGGTCATTTCCGGTGGTTTGGAGACCGGACAAACGAAGCAGCAATTGGCGGACCTGAAGAAGACCTTGGGCAAGAAGGCCGGAGAGGAAAATATTCCGGGACTGTCCCAACAGTACAAGGCAAAGTTAGAAGAGCAGGATGCATTGGAAGAGGTAAACGATATAGAGGACGCGAGGGAGCTCTTTAAAGCCTACGAGGAAAAGAAAACATTGGACAGGCGATACTTTTATCTGGAACAGATCTATACGATCATGGAATACGAAGAGGGCACAAGCGAGAACTCTCTCGATAAGGCGATTGAACAGAAAAATGCCGAAAAACTCCGTGAACAGACGACCCGAAGCGACAACATTCTTTTTACACCAGACGAATGGCTCAGTCTCAAAGATGCCTTCAGTGCCATCGTGGAGGAAGAATCCGATGCGGTGAAAGACGAGAAAGCCTACAATGAACATTTGATCTCCATGCGGAGGACAACAGTCGACGCTGAAAAACAAAAAGAGCAACAGTTTTTGCTCCAGCAATGGAACATCTTTCGGGCAATGCAGAAGTGCGATCGTTCCAATCCAACCGACAGAGGTACGTACGACGAATGTCTGGCAGACTACACCAAGAATTGGAACAAATACTGCACCGATAACGAGATTCCTGCCCTTCAGGACAATTGGTGCGAACTGTCTCCGCGCAGAATATTTAAAGCCATCGTGGAGAAGGAATCCGATGCGACAACGGCACAGGAGGGCGTTGATGCCAAGGCCGAGGACGAAGCAGAGGATGAAAAGTTGAAGGAACTGCAGGAGCTGTACGATGCTCTCCCAGATAAGCTTCAGCCGGGCACGGACAAGAAGTACAAGAAGCAATTTGAGGACTGGGTGAGAAAGGACCAGTCCTATCCTGATTTTCCACCAAAAACTCTCAAGATCTTGATTCAATGGTCGCCAAAAGACGTAAAATTATATCTTGACAGCGATTCGTCTGGGAAAGATGGGTTGCAACAAGCAATGGAAGAGTTAAACAGACAGAGCAGTGCGAAGGACAGAGCAAAGTATCAAACGAAAGTAGAAGCTTGGAAAGCCTTCGTAGCCGTCGAGAAGTATGTCAATGATGGTAAGGACCTCAACGCCGACGAATATAAGATTCTTTGCGAGGCCTACGAGAAAGCCTTTTTTGTCTACAACAGGGCCTTCCGTTTTTTTGGTAAAATGAAAAAAGGCACGACCGAGGAGGACGTGGAAACCATGGAAAAGGAAGAAGACGAAACAATCCGGGGGATGTTCAAGACAAATGAAGACGAAGGAAAGTTTCCGTGCAACATGAATCCAGACCAAGTGGACGAGTTCTTAGACCAGTTTTCGGAGGAAATTCTTCCACAAGAGACCACCAACGATTCAACGGTCAGGACAAGGACCGACCTAGAACAAAAAGTGGTAGAATTTATATATGAAGAGTGTGGTGGAGAGGATGGGATTAAGGCCATACGGGAAGAGCATGATAAGGTTGTGGAACGACCTGAAGGAAGGACAGAAAAACAATGGAAAGGTGACCGAAAACGATGGAGAACAAAATTCCGAGAAAAGAAGACAAAGGATATAAGAGAGATGTTTCTGAATGCTCTTCCGGACATATGCGCCAAAGACACCAACTTTGCAGACAAGCACAAAGAACGGAAACTCAAGAAAAAAGAGCAAGAAGACGAAATTAACAAGACAATTCTAGAGGTGTTATTCGAAGAAGGTAGATATCTTGCAAATAAGCTTCAAACGATGACAAGTATAAAGGCATTGGGAAGAACTTTGGCAGACGTTGGTCTGAAAGAGACTGTGTACGATCTATGGCACACACGTAAGGCTATTTTGGAAAATTTTAAAGGCAAGGCGGTATGTGACATACTGAAGAGGGAGGAAGACAAGAACAACTGGGACGAAGTGTGGGTTAAATTCTTGCTCTCGCAAAAAATTGGCCTGAAAGACGTTCCCGCAACGGCAGACGACGGCGAGAGCAAAAAGGCAACCACTGCGACTCC
>Ga0257127_1002655_pt1 | contig 10771 bp, 12 predicted proteins | sample SI060_135mmetaG_FD_190152 | JGI IMG/M metagenome (GOLD analysis project Ga0257127, IMG submission 190152) | Marine microbial communities from Saanich Inlet, British Columbia, Canada - SI060_135m | ecosystem: Environmental > Aquatic > Marine > Inlet | place: Canada: British Columbia | collected...
ATAAGTCCAATCCAAAAATGGTATATCGGTCTTTAATAACCTTTGGTATGGGTAGGGGCTTCTAATGATATGTAATTGACCGCTATACTTTTCTTTATCTACCAAATTGTCGTAATACAATTTTTTGTTCTCATCAAAAAACTTGGAGAGTGTAATTCCATAAACATTATTCACTTTCTTTTTATACTTTACTATTCCTTTCAGTATCCCAAGTAGGTTTAATCCACTACCACATATAACAACAAGATTTTCTAATTCATTAGGTATGTTTTTGACTTGATGACTTGTCGTATCTATCACACTTTCACTATTCATACCAAACTTGATTTCATAATACCCAAGTTCATCTTTCAATTTCTTCACATCTAACTTGTAGCCTGATGGGTTAGGGTTTCCAACTCCGTATATCTTCGCCCCTAACTTTTGGCTTAAGGATACATTTATTCTATTCACATCTACTTTACTATTATCATAGATAGGACTAACCACTATACACTTTAATCCAAAGTATTTACTGACGGCTGATACTATGGTTGATTGGGGAGATGGTAATCCACAACCAGTAATCAACCCACCATTATATTTAGATTTAATCTCATCAAGGTTTTCATAGACAATCCTTAAACACTGCCTCACTTTTCCCCCTTTGATAATCTCTCCAAGTGAAAACATATCATCTCGTTTGATTAAATAACCATCAAAGGTTTCTATTGGTGAATTAAAACTCATAAGATTATCATAATGAGATTTAGAATACTTTGGAAACTTTTGTGGGTTTATTATCAAGACTCTAATGTTTCCTTTATTACTTTACCATTATTAAAAATTACTACTCTATCTTTTTCTCCACTTGGCGTTCTCCAATAAGTCCATTTACCATCTTGTTTCCCATCTTTCATATTTCCTTCTCTTTCTTTTATATCATTTTCATACCAAATAGTAACTAACCCGTGTTCTTTTCCTTCATTATTTAAGAAACACCTTCGCTTCAAATATAAATGTTCCTTATCATATCCTATACTCGTGGGGTCACATAATACTAATTGTGTTCTACGAAGATTGATGTTACAGAATCCACTTTCTCTTCTGAGATTTAAATTTTTTAATTTCATCTTCCAACTTATTACATTCGTATTTTTTCCATATTTCATTACACCGTCTTAAATCATCTTTACTCGTCTTGTTATTTATTCTATCACTAATAATTCTATCAAGTTCATAAATAACATTTTGTAATTCTTCATCATCATAAATACCATCATCATAAGTCAATAATAAACCTTTCATAAGGTCGTATAACTTTGTTAATTGTTCTTTCTTCATTTCTATTTCTCCAAGTAATCCTTGATTGATTTATCCCAAGTAAATACGAATTGTTTTTTAATAGAATCCAACAAGGATTCTAAACTTGGTTTATGAGATTTCATTATGGTTTCTATCTCTTTGTCTAATGTTGGAAGGTTTTTACTACGAGTTCCACGACCCTTGTATTCACTCACCATCTCAATTCCACTACGAACCAAATTGTAGGCATCTTGGAGTTTTACTTTTCCATCCATTACATCTTGGTATAGTTGTGGATTATGTTTTTGGATTTCTTGGAGTTTGATTTCTTTATCTTTCATAATCTATATCCTCATCATTTAGTAGGGGTAATTTAATGCCAACAGGTGTAAAGGTGCTAAAATAATATGATTGGTGAGTATCAAAAGTAAAAAATGTATAGAACTAAAAATTGACCTCAATATGAAAACCACCTTGACCGAGATTAAGGAGAATAAATGTTTTACCATTCACGTCTTTCTATGGTGGGGGGTATAACTTGTATAATTGAAAATACAGTTGAACTCTAACTTGTGGTGTGTGTTCTAACTTATAGTATCTCTACGAGAAATGGTGGTTTGGGTGAAAAACTACAATCAGTTATTCAACAACCATTTATCAATCTCAACATCCTTATCTGTTTCGTTCAACCTATCAACCTTAAAACGAATACTTATCATCGTTCTGTGTGACGGCTGTGGATTGTCCTTACTCCACATAGAGTTGTCTTGGAACTTACCGTAGTGAGTTAAATGAATATCTTTCGTTTCCATATGTTTTAGGAAATCCAATATGGTTTGTTTCTTTTCTTTATCTCTCATAATCATACTCCTATATCAATAGTGGTGAGTGTATCAGTTTCAATTAAATCTCCCATGTAGTAATCAGTCATACGAGTTGAAGTATGACCTACTATCTGTCTTACTAAATCTCTTCTACCAGTTTCTTTAACAAATCTCGTAATAAAATATCGTCTTAAACTATGACTTGTAATAACACCTTTACCTCTCAATTTTAATTCTTCATCTCTCATTTCTCTAAATCTTTGGGAATAATAACTTGTTGTGGTTGGTTTGTTTTTATCAATCTCAATTTCAATTTTCTTATCCAAAGTTGGAAAGTATTGAACTCTTGTTCTATAAAATAAAAATATACCATCAGTCATTTTACTCAAAATACTTTCCCAAATATGTTTATCTGTTTTATGGCGAAAGTTCAGTTTTCTAGTTCTATCACCTTTACCTACAATTTGAATTTGTTTTGTTTTTTTATCTATGTTTCTGTTTCTAATACTAACGAGTTCTCCAACTCTCATACCAGTTTTTAATTGTAATCTCAACATCAAAATAAACTTACCCCAATACTCATCTTTTTCATTTTCTATAATAAAATCTCTAATCAATTCATATTCATCTGTTCGTATTGTGTCTCGTTGATGTTGTGCTTGTGGGATTTTCAATCTTTTCAATATGTCGTGTGGGAACTTCTCTTTATGTCTGTCAGCAACATAATTGTAAAAACCTCTAACATTACGATATGAAATACCGATTGTAGTGGCACTCCATCTACCACTTTTTAATTTTTCTTCGTAGTATTTCTCAAACCATTCTGTTCCAAAATCAATATGGGAAAACATATCAAGGGACTTACTATTATATTTCTCACACCAATCTTTATACTCGTTTATATGAAACTTGTTTTGTTTTAGAGTTAAAGGGGATAGGACTTTAATTGTTTTGGTTTTTCCAACTGAACGATTGAGATATGAAACAACCCACCACTTAAAATCATATTCATCACCTACGGAGTTTTTACTTTCATACTTTTCAATCTGTTTTCTAACAAATACAGCATCATCCCTAACTATGGTTGTATCTCCCTTAAAATATCTTAAATAATTATTCTCGTTTATATTTGGTCTATATTTGGATTTTGGTATTTTTTTATTTTTAACTTTTCCATTTTTATTTACAATTGTAGGAACATAGTAGGTGAGTATCAATTTTTTAGTTCTATAATCAAATCTATATGAAAAGTTTTCGGTAATTCCATATTTCAACTTTTGTTGATTTACCCTTTTTCTTAACGATATTAGTTTCTTATTTTTAGACTTCATATTTCTTATTGAAAGATATTATTTGTTTATTGAAATCATTATTTTATTGTTGGCTTGGTAGCTCAGTCGGTAGAGCAGAGGACTGAAAATCCTTGTGTCGGCGGTTCGATTCCGTCCCGAGCCACTATAATTATTTACCATTTTTCACCAATCAAAATTACTCCAAATAATAGATACATTCAATATAAAACATAGTGTATTACATAGTGTAATGAATATAGAATGAGTATAAGTCTAATAATATGTGTAGTTATGGGTTATATAATGTGGTGGTTGTATGAACTGAAAATCCTTGTGTCGGCGGTTCGATTCCGTCCCGAGCCACTTAAAAAGAACTCACAAATGAGTTCTTTTTTTTCATCCAAACTATAAGACCCTTTCCCACCATAATCCACTATGAACTCCTAAAGATATAGATGGAATAAACACGCCCCGAGATGGTGAAAAAAAGAAATAAAATGGGAAATGTAAATAATCGTTCCCTAGATATATTCAACTTCTAACCTTTTCTGAAATTTACAATTGATTGATTATAAAGATATCTGCCTTAATCTTTCAAACAAAATAGCTGATACGGCGGCGGATACATTTAGAGAATCAGTTTTTCCTTGCATGGGGATTGTTGCTTTAAAGTCGCAAGATTCTAAAACTTTTTCTCGAATTCCTTTTCCTTCGCTCCCAACAACTATAGCAACTTTTCCTTTATAATCAATTTTATGCCACTCTTCTGCATCAATACTATTTTCTAATCCAACTATCCAAAAACCATCTTCTTTTAATTGTTGGAATTCATGTTTCAAATTTGTGGCTTCGTATAACGGAAGATTAACAAAAGCGCCTTGGCTTACTTGTAATACTGTATCAGAAATTGGCGCAGAATGATGTTTCGGGAATAAAAGTCCATCTATGCCGGCGCACTCTGATGTACGAATAATTTGACCAAAATTTTGTGGATCTTCTATTTGATCTAATACCAAAATACAGGCGGAATCTACTTGGCTGAAGTTGGGTAAATCTTTTTTTACGCCATTTCCAAAAAATTCAACTACAATTCCCTGAGTTCTTCCTTTATGAAATCGATTTTTAAAAGTATGCTTTGATAATCCTGTTATATTATTTGCGTATTGATGTCTCGGGTCAAATAATCGTCGATTTTTATCTGCTTGAGACCCCTCTTGAAGATATATGTGATTTATTTGAAATTGTCCAGATTGTAATAATTCTGAACATCCGTTTAAACCAAATATGGAATATGATGGTTGTGTTTTATTTTTTTTGTTCGCCACAGCCAGGAATAATAAGAATGATTTGTTTCTCGATGGAACACTTTTTTAACCTTATCTTCTTTTGTTTTTTGTTGACTTAGATTGGAATTACAACCCAACCCAAAGATTCTACAATGGGGAGATCTACGTATTTTGGGGTGTTTTCATTAAGTATTTTTGCCTGTTTTAACTAAGTAGTGGTGTTTATAGCCATTTTTTATATAGTGTATATATGAACATTTACAAGAGCCAAGAATGATTCAGAAGTGGAAGGGAAGTTTACCTTTCATAGTTTAAGACATACCTGTGCTTGTAGAATGCTTGAATAGACCCAAGACCTTTACAGGGTTTCTAAGTGGTTAGGTCATTCAAGTATTAGGGTTACGAATGATTATTATATTGATGCTGACCCCCGGTTTTTTGAAAATCATGATGAGAACGCTTAATTCTGTTATATAATGTTAAATAAGATTATTATATTTGCCGTCCAATTTGTCAAGTTTATCGACGGAAATGGGCCCATAGCTCAATTGGTTAGAGCAGCAGACTCATAATCTGTTGGTTCGGGGTTCGAGTCCCTGTGGGCCCACCAAAAGTTTCATTCTTATGGAAGTATTATTTTGATTATATCGCAGTTAGGTATTTTTTTACGAAGATATTTTGCTTTTTCTTTATTTGATGTATTTTCTCACATTCAATTTATGTAACCATGAAGAAACTATTACTCCTTATCCTTTTTAGTCAAATTGCTTTTGCACTTCAGGGGAAAATATCACTTTATTCAGGTTTCACCTTTGAGGGTGAAATTACGACGGTGGAACGAACTCACATTCTCATCATTCCTCAAAGTTTGACTACAACCTACGAAATTGGTGTTGATGAAATTCAGGCGGTCGTATTAGATAATGGTTTTATTATGGTTTTAGATGGCCGGGTAGAACAATTATATCGAAATGGGAAATTCCTGACAAAAAACCAAGCTCTTGTCGAAGATGGTTATGTACCAGAAATGGATTATAGCGATGATATATCTATCGATGGTGAAGACTATTTTGAAGAAGGGGATTTAAATTTTACAAAATCAGATTATTATTCAATGTCCTTTTTTAGCGGATTCCCGATTTATGGAAGGCCTACTCTATTGGCCAAAGTTGGATCAGGCGATAATTGGGCATTGCCTACGCCAATACCAAATATTGGATTAAGTATGAATTCACCCTACTATGAATTAGGCCCTGTTGACATAAGCCCTGGCGGACGCATTATGACAATAGGATTTGGTGCCGGCCAACTTCCAGCATTTCAAGCTATTGCCTTGAATGCATTCGTTAATGTGGATTTCACCCCTATCTTATTTTTTCTTCCAAATAATATTCATATTGAAACTATTTCGGGGCTGTCAATGTTGGCGAGTGTCTCGGAAAGTTATTCTGGCGGTACAGGAATCATGATGGGTGGATCAGTCAATTATCGGATTCCTGATTACCCTATTGTTTTTAGGTTATTTGGGGAATTTCATGTTATTCCACAAAGTGGGGAATTTTCTGACCTTAAAACAGGATTTGGAACCATTGGTCTTTCTGCATCTCTTATTATGAAGCGCAGTAATGGCAAATAGCCATTCAATTTTGAGACTCTAATTTATATGTCTCGTTTTCAATACATTTTATTATTATTATTTCCTTTATGGATTTTAACCGCCCAAGATTCCTATATCGGTCCAGTTACATTTGATTATTCGGGCGATCAGAATGGGGCATTTGAATCTGTTTTATTTGATACAATTCCAACAGGGGGTGCGCTAACAGCGACAAATAGTGATTCCATTTGGGTTTCTATTTTCGCTTTAGACCAAACAGCGCCAGATACTTTTGATCTATTCATAGCTTTCATGCAAGATACGGCATCACAGATTCATCCAAGGTCCTGGGATATTTTTCAATCAGATCCAGACAATATTGAGTTTTTGATGGTTTATGCTCCGGGAATTGATTCGAGTTTTATTAGTCAATTTTCGACTTTTTTCTCCGACTCATCTTCAAGCACTGATTCAATCAATATTGATTCTATCATTACTTCAATCATTCAAGAATTAATGGATGATGTATATATCTCGATAGGTGGGGGTCTTGAAATTGAAACTGCATCTGACTCTGCCTTTTCTGGTTCCTTTTATGGAACTTTTTTAAAAGGAGAAATCACATGGCCTTTGCCCCAAATCAATATTTCAAATGGATCTTTTACTGTTGATAAAATATTATCCACAGCTTTAACCATTAAAAACACCTTTACACCAGATTCCGAATCGTTTTCTCTAGATTACCCCTATCCAAATCCATTTAATCCTTCTACAACTATTCACTTCTATATTAATCAACAAATGGAATTTGTTACTCTAAATATTTATGATATTTCAGGGAATCATATAGAAACACTTATTCAAAAATCACTAAACTCAGGAAGATATTCAATCCAATGGAATGCGCAAAACTATTCAAGTGGAATATATTTTGCGGTTCTTAGCTCTAATTATCATTCATTAACCCAAAAACTTTACTTAATTAAATAATGATAGTTGAACCCCTTTCTATTTCTCATACCGAAATTGTTAATGATTTCTTGCTTTTAAATTGGGGCGATGGGACAGACTCTATGATTGAATTGAAACAACTACGCAACCAATGTCCGTGTGCAAATTGTGCTGGTGAAAAAGATGCGCTAGGGAACCTATACATTGGTCCCGAACAAACAAAAACAACTGATAGTTACCTTATTCAGAGACTGGAAAAAGTTGGGCATTATGCATTGCGACCTTACTGGCAAGATGGTCACCATAGCGGTATTTATTCTTTTGAAATGTTACGGATTTTAGGCGAAAATCTAATTGGTGAATAAATGTACAAAATAAATAATATAAAATTAAAAATGCTCAAACCTGCAGCATTATTTGTTTTATTCTTGATGATTTCCTGCTCTAATAAAATGTCTAAAGAGGTGGAGCCTTTCTTTATTGAAATTGATGGTCCAATGAAAAATAGTAATGAAGAAATTTCAGGAATGGACTGGTATCAAGACAACTTATGTTTACTACCAGAAAACTTGAATGGATATGTCTTTTTTATTAACAAATCTGAAATCGACTCAAGAATAAATAAAACTAATACTAATGCAATAATACCTAAGAGGGTTAATTTTAATACTCCTGATTATAAAAATATTATTCCTGGTTTTGATTCATTTGAAGCAATCGCTTTCAGAGGTCATGAAGTCTATTTATCTATAGAAATTAAATTTGAAGATAGTATGAGCTGTATCTTTGTAAGGGGTCATATAGATGAAAAAACATTAGAAATCACCGTCCCTGAACAAACATTTACTACGATAGATGTTCCAACTTATGTTGATAACCTTTCTTATGAATCATTAGTCATTAAAAATGAAAAAGTTTATGTATTATTTGAAGCAAATGGGGATAGTATAATATCAGACTCTTATGCAGTCTCTGTAACAGTACCAGGGAATAAAGTCAATAAGCATCCTATTACAAACATAAATTATAGAATTACTGATGCAACTAAGATTGATAAAAATGATCGCTTTTGGGCAATTAATTATTTTTTCCCACGTGATAAAAAAGATTTAAAGCCAAGTGAAGATCTCTTAATAAAAAAATATGGTCAGGGGCCAACACATAGTTTATCAGAAAGAGTGGAAAGACTCGTTGAATATAAAATAAAAAATGATCGTATTGTTTTGACAAATAACCCACACATAGAGATTAAACTAGAGGGCGAAAAAGTTTCTAGAAAATGGGAAGCTTTAGCAAGATATGATAAAAAAGGATTTCTTATTGCTACTGATAAATATCCTACGCCCAATACAATTCTAGCATATATCCCCTACGACTAAATTTGATACTAAGAAACTCTATTATCTTCAAAAGTGTTTTTTTTCTAACACTTTTATTCTCTAAACAAAATGAGCAATATGTTTTGCTTATTTCTTTCGATGGATTTCGCGCTGATTATATTGACTGGTATAATACACCAAATTTTGATCAATTAAAATTAGATGGGGTTAAATCAGAAGGCTTAAAACCAGTATTTCCAACAAAAACTTTTCCAAATCATTACAGCATAGCTACTGGTATGTATATTGAAAATCATGGACTAATTGGAAATAATTTTTTTGACCAAAAGCTAGGAGAATTATATACACTTAAAGATAGAGATATAGTTGAGGATGAAAGATTCTATGGTGGAGAGCCTATTTGGGCAACCGCAGAAAAACAAGGTGTAAAAACAGCTTCGTATTTTTGGGTAGGATCCGAAGCGAATGCTGGAGGAGCCCAACCTTCTATTTGGAAAAAGTATAATGAAAAACGTCCTTTTGAAGCTCGAGTTGATTCTGTAATTAAATGGTTTAAAATGCCTAGCCCAATTAGACCAAAGTTAGTTTTACTATATTTCCATGAACCAGATAAAACAGGACATCATTATGGGCCAAAATCAGGCAAAACTAGAAATATGGTAGAAAAAATAGATGATCTATTAGGCTCAATAATTAAAAAAACAAAATCTTTAGACATCTACAACCAATTAAATATTATTATTCTAAGTGATCATGGAATGACAGAAACAAATAAGAAAAAAATGATCCCATTAAATAAATATATAAACACAAAAAAAATTAAGGTTGAAGGTTCTGGCCCGTATGCACTTCTTTATAGTAATGATGAAAATGAACTAAATAAAGCTTTTGATAATCTAAAAGAAGTAAAACACATAAATATTTATAAAAAAAATGAAATCCCAAAAGATTGGCATTTTAATGATCATTATAGAATAAAAGATTTATTGGTCTTAGCAGATGAGGGTTGGACACTTTTAGAAAATGACCACAATGTTTCTGCTTACTTTTCAAAAGGAAATCATGGATATGATAATAAATTAAAAAGTATGAATGCAATATTCTTTGCTAAAGGGCCATATTTTAAAAAAAATTATAATGCCCCTATTATTAATAATATAGACATCTACCCTTTGATAGCACATATATTAAATATTATCCCAAATAATAAAATAGATGGAAAATTAGAAAACGTTCAACATATCTTAGTTAAATGAAAAATATTAAACTAACAATTATCATTCTTCTCTTTTTTCAACTATTATTCGGATGGGGAAAAACTGGTCATCGCATTGTGGGAGAAATTGCCAATCAACAATTATCCACTTCTGCTAAAAATAATATTACCAAAATATTAGGTCATTCTGATTTATCCAGAATAAGCAATTGGTCTGATGAAATTAAATCTGACCCAGAATGGAAACATGCTTGGAACTGGCATTTTATGACGATTCCTGATGGAGAAACTTTTGAGTCAGGGAAACATGAAGGAATTGCTTATGAAAAAATGAGTGAATTCATTTCAGCATTAAAAAATAAGCAATCCACACAAACAGAAAAAGAAATTGCAATAAAATTTTTGGTTCATCTTGTGGGCGATTTACATCAGCCGCTCCATGTGGGGAACGGAAAAGACCGTGGCGGAAATGACGTAAAAGTAAAATGGTTCTCAGAATCAACAAATCTTCATCGTATTTGGGATTCACATTTAATTGATCATCAACAATTAAGTTATACAGAATATGCCAACTATTTAATGTTGGGGGTGGCTAAAAAAGAATTGGATGAAATTATGTCACCTGTATTAATGGACTTTATTCTTGAGTCTGCAACTTTACGAAATCAAACATACACCATTGGTGATGGAAATTTGAAGTGGGAATATTTCTATCAAAATAAATATTTATTAGAAAGTAGACTGCGTAAAGGCGGCTTAAGGCTTGCCGCTATTCTTAATTCTATTTATTAGGTTCACTTGTAATTTCTTGGCATATATAACGGGGCCATCTGATTCTAGAAAAACAACATTAATCGATTGTTAAATGGGTCAATTATTGATAATCTACCATTGTAAACTAGGATAATTCATACGTCTTGTTTATATAAGAATTGTAAATTTATCTATGAGCAAAACAATTAATTTTAATAATAAATATCC
>Ga0257127_1002658_pt1 | contig 10766 bp, 9 predicted proteins | sample SI060_135mmetaG_FD_190152 | JGI IMG/M metagenome (GOLD analysis project Ga0257127, IMG submission 190152) | Marine microbial communities from Saanich Inlet, British Columbia, Canada - SI060_135m | ecosystem: Environmental > Aquatic > Marine > Inlet | place: Canada: British Columbia | collected...
TAGTCCGAATTGTTTGGTTAAGTTTAACTCGTTCGAAATAAGAAATTTTAGATTGTTGTCTTAATTTGTGGGGGTGTTATAATTATTCCCCATTAAATCTCCATTAATACTATAAAAAACCAAAGCGTGCTTATTGTTTTTCTCAAAATATATTCAATTTAAGTGGCTGTCCTAGATAGCTAGCGTATTTCTTCTCTAACCCATTGACTCAATTGTCTTCCCTGCCTACATTGCATTGCTTGTAATTTTCCCTTCAAGGTTTATATTGCTAGTTCAACTTTTTATTTATCAAATTTACCGTCCATATGCTCTAACAACCAACCTCTCTTTAGCTTTATTAAAAACAGAAGTTAAATAATTTTCAGCTTCTTGTAGGCAAAAACAACCATTTTCAATAACAACCACCCATGACTGAAGCGTGATATTTGAGTCTCTCCGTACTCTCTTGCTGCATATCGAACAGGAACCTCTACCACCTTTAAATTAAGTTTGGTAGCACCAAAGATGAGGTCAAAATCCCCAAAAGGGTCAAAATCCCCAAAGTAAGAACGGTTAGCTACAATTTTTTCATAATTTTTCTTAGTCAACACTTTTGTTCCACAAAGAGTATCTGTAAATCGCTGATTTAACAACCAAGTAAAGAGTGCAGAAAATGTACGATTAGCCCAAAAATTTAAAAAACGCATTGCTTGATCATCCATAGGATAGACAAGACGTGTACCATTAATGTATTCTCCTTTGCCAGTTGTAATTGCTTTGTGGAACTTTGGCAGATCCTCCGGAGGAACAGTAAGGTCAGCATCCAGAATCATTAAAATATCACCACGTGCATGCTTAAACCCTTTTCGCACAGCATCTCCTTTTCCTTTTCCATCTTGAATCAGAACTTTGATATCTTTATCTGGATAGGCTTCAATCACTCGATGAATTTCATCTAAAGTTCCGTCTTGACTATTACCCTCTACATACATAATCTCCAGATCCTCACAGAAATCTGGGAGTCTTTTTACTGCATTCTCAATATTCCCCTTTTCATTACGACACGGAATAAGTACAGTAGTTGATGTTTGCTTTAATTCCACATCACGCACTGGACGAGCAACCAAATAATTTCTGAGAGATAGACGACGGATTAGCGGCAAGGTACCAATAAAACGGTTAATAAGCGAACCCAAACCGAATAAACTGCGTGGCACCAACTGGCGCCATTCTCGTTTTACTGGCTCAAAATCAGCTAATTGTAAAAAACCCATAGTATCCCTTGTAGAAAGCCAGTTCATTTCGACTGATGGCATTTTTAGACCAATCATCTCTCCTAGAGTAAGTATAGGCTGCCAACGCCATGAGTGATAGGATATGATAAGTCGAGTATCTGGAGTACAGAGAGAGTGGAGTCCTACAAAGGCATTCTCACAATCATCCAAATAACCAATTGTATCTGAGAGAATAATGAAATCAAATGGACCTTGTAGTGAAGAAATAAAGTCTTCATCCTCTAAATCACCCTGAATAAATTCAAGACTTGGGTGGTTTTGTTGTGCTACAGAAATCATATTAGCGCTTAAATCCACCCCTAACCCGTATGATGGGTTTAGAGCATTTAAGAGTTGACCTGTGCCACATCCTAAATCTAATATACGAGCATTTTTACCTACCAAAAACTTTATATAAGAGTAATCATTCTTATAAAAAAAACTATTTCTTTTAATCCAGTTATCACGCACTTCAGCTTGTTCTTCAGCCTGCTGTATTATTTTATTTTTTCTAGTAATTATTTTTACCACCTGTAATCCTTCCATTTTTAACAACTGCTAAAAATATAATTTTAATTGTTTAAGTAGTCTCTAGCAGTTCAATTGATGGAATGCCGCCAATTGCACACTATGAGGTCGTTCGTTATTATATATCCACATCCATTGTGTTGCTAACATTTATGCGTGATCAATAGAATCAAAAATATGCATGTTTAACCATTCGTTTCTTGCTATTCGATTAAATCGTTTAATATAATTATTTTATTTTAGGCGACGTACCACCAAAATATAAAGTGGCGAAAGCAAGATTATGGATAGTCAAAACTCTACTTTAGAATGGTGTTGAAAATGGGGGTATTACAAATCCAGTTTTGATTTAAGAGTTGAGAAGTACTCTTGAAAATATTTTTCTTCTTGTCTCGTTATGTCCTTTTGATACAAATTATAGTTATTTAACTATCAAAAAATCAAATAAATCAAATTTTAAAATTAGCAATAGCAATGCTTTCATTATTTTAAAATTAGCAACTATTATTGAACCATAACGTGAATTATCTTTACGTAAATTAATTGTGACCGGCACCTGATCAATTTTCATTCTATTTTTTAAACATCTAAATGCAAGTTCAGTCCCTACTGAACTTTCTGGAATATTGTTTAAATAGCCTTTAATTTTTTCCAGCCTATATCCTTTAAGTCCACAAAGTATGTCTAAAACATTAAATCTCTTAACTACATACAAATTGAACATATATTCTGAAAAACGTGGCACCTTACTTCTAACACCTAAAATTAGGTCAGAATCTTTTTGTATAAATTTATTTATAACCATTTTAATTTCATTACTATTATGCTGTCCATCTGCATCAAACGTAATAGCAAAATCTAGTTCTATTTCTAATGCTTTTTCCAGCCCAGTAAAAATAGCTTGATCGTACCCTTTATTTGTTGAATGAGATATCACAATAGCGCCACTTGACCTAGCTAATTGAGCAGTCCTATCTTTAGACCCATCATCAACAACAATAACCACACCATATTTAGATGAACTTAATACAATGTTTTCAATTGTTTTTTCTTCATTATATGCAGGTATGACAATTCCAACCCTAATTTTCAAAATCTTCCATTGTTATACAATGTCCTGCTTTTATATTTCTTTTTAATGTGAGTCCTATTATGTTCTTTAATTTGTATGGAGGCAAACAATTTATGGGACATGGTCTTAATACTTCAATGTGTGTATGTTTTAGTGTACTCCCTAGGTTTAAGTCACATTTTGCCCTTAATGAGCGACGTTGTAAAACCACTGTTTCTTTCTCATTATCCATCACTCTTTTCTTACTAGTCCCAAGCGCAGATTCTAATTCTCGTGTGGCATCAACCATATCTCTCCATGAATTAGGATTCATTGAAAACTTGTGATCTGGTCCATTACGTAAACAATCATCGGTAAAGTGTTTTTCGATTGCACGTGCACCAATTGTAACAGCACCAAGTACTGTGGAATGTCCTGGGGTATGGTCTGACAGGCCAAGAACTAAGTTTGGAAATTCAGATTTATAAGTTTTAAGAACATTGAGTGCAATATGATGAAAATTCTCAACCGATGCGGTATAGTTTGTATTGCATTGCATTAAAATTATTTGATCTGATTTATTCTTCGCAACCTCGACGGCCATGGACACTTCCTTCATATTTGATGCACCCGTTGCAATAATTAAAGGCTTTGCGTCACCTGCCATGCGATCAATACTTTCATGCCATGTTATATCTCCAGATCCTAATTTCCATGCACAAACATATTTAGATAATTCTCCTATGTAGTCCAAGTCATATGGAGATGTCATATAATGAATTCCAGCATCTTCACATGTATCTCTCAAAATTGAAGCCCAATTTAATGGAGTAGATGCTTCTTGGTACGTATCAAAAACACTCTTTGACCATTTAGCTTGATGTGATAATTTATTATTTTTTAATGATTTAAATCCATAATCTGATACTATAGTATTGGCTTGGAAGTTTTGAAATTTTGCGGCATCTGCACCAGACTCAGCACATAAGTAGATTAAATCTTTTGCTCTCTCGATAGATCCATCATGATTAGCAGCAATATCTGCTATAAAATAAGTAGGGTAATCAAGGCCAATCAATTGATTACATATTTTTACAATGGGCTTCATAATTTATATATCTCCTTCTGTAGTGTGGGCATGCTTATACCAAGTGCTTTTTCAATGCGATTCACATCTAAGCGTAAATCTTTAGCTCTTGGTGCCCTAATAAGAAAATCACTCGATTTACCGACCGATACGTGCGCAGTAGAGAGTTCAAAATAATTAGCCAACATAAATCCAAAATCCGCTTTCGAAACTCCATTACGAGACCCTAAATTATAAACTCCAAATATACTTTTAGATAAAATTAATAAAATAAGATCTGCTATCGTACTCATATGTAGTGGTGAAAACAACAAATCAGAGAACAGAACTAATTCTGACTGTCCCTTCATCTTTCCTATCATAAAATCATCAATACTGCTTCTATTTTTAGTTTTTGATTTTCCAAACATATTAGTACGTAATACAACTGTTCTATTATGTTTTAGCAAAGACCTTTCTCCTAATAATTTAGTAGACCCATAAATATTGACTGGACCAGTATTTTCTTCTTTATGAAGGCCTTTGGTATCTGGATAAACCTGATCAGTAGATATGACGACAAGAGATGCTTCAGAATTTAGAGAATTTGCAAGGTTTATAGCAGAATGAAAATTAGATTTTTCAGCTTTAGTTGGGTACTTTTGACACTCATCAACATCAGTGTATCCTGCCGAATGTATAACCCAATCAGGATGTGAAAAATTTAACAATGCTTTAACTTCATGCGGATTAGACAAATCGCAATGAAAATCTCCATTATTACGTGATGATGTTAAAACTTCTCCATATTTGCTTGCAGCTTCCACTAAATAAGGTGTTAAAAGACCTCCAGCCCCAGTAATAAGGATACGAGCCATTATATTATATTAAGAAAATTTTAATAATAGATGAACTTCTGAAGACATGTGTTTTTTGTCTACCTCTAACTGCATTGAATCCATTAAAGGTAAAAACATTTTTTCCCAATATTCTACAATCTCTTTTGTTTCTGGATTTTTAACAAGCGAGGTAGATACCATCCTATAAAAATCCATCATGTCAACGCCAAACCACCAAGCGGAAATTCTTTCCAAACTAAATTCGCTCATCATCCAATCCAATGATTCCTCTGTATAGAGATGAGTATGTCCAGCTGAAAGATGTCTCTGCATAATATTTGGAAAAACCATTTCTAGAAACACACATGGACTAAACATAGGCAGTGAAAGCAATAAGTATTGTACAGAAGTATTTTCTTTCAAAGCAAGAAGCACTTCCCTTGGATTTTGTAAATGCTCCAACACCCCAACCATAGTAACTACATCTGCATCTAATGATTGAGCTACTCTAACTGTATCCTCCTTAGAATATAAAAAAATTCTATCTCCACCCATCATCAAATTACCAAGATCTACTTGTGATTTTGAAACTTCATACCCGACAGAATTAACAAAACCCTCTTGAGCTAATGCCGATAAAAAATACCCGGTTCCCGCTCCAAAATCAACATAATTTAGAGATTCTGGATTTTTTTCTAAACTGGAAATTGATTTTTTTAAAAATTCTACTTTTGGTATATATATGTCGCAAACTCTTTTATCATAATCTTGCTTATTGCTTTCACTATAGTTAGATGCATAATTTTCTCCACCTTTATCTACATAAACTGAAGAGCAGAATTTTTCTGTGTCTTCATGACTGCCATTAAGATGCCCACAATTAGAACATATTACATATTTGACACCTTGTTTTGTAAAAGAATTACCCTGTAATTTAGCATCGCAATTCTTACATTTTTTTCTTTCAGGTTGTTGGACATATATACTATTGATCTCTTGTGAAGATTTGAGCAACTCGTCATTAGAATCAAAAAAAAAAGATTTATGATGCAATAGAGGCTTTAAAGTTTTTCCATATAAGTTAATCACAATAGTTCTCCAAATAATTCAATAAATCAAACTTCCCCATTCATACTATTTATCACTTTAAATAATACTTCTGCTCTTTTCCAGTCTTCTATAGTGTCAATATCTTGGACACGATAACGCGGCAAGACAACAGGAGCTGATCGATCTGAAAACATTGTTACGCCTTTAGACCAAGATTTAGGATAACCCCAATAAAACTGCCCAGCATCATGATACGATTCTTTTAAATCCTGTGATCTTGTTTCAAATTGTTTGGGGTCAAACATTCTTACGCCAACATCTCCTAAAATACTAAATGCTCTTTGAATGGGAAATGGGTAACTACAAACGGAAAAGCTATAGTCACAATCAAATATATTTAGTTTTTCTAAACCTAGTATTAAGTCAGATGCATTGATAAATGGTGCAGTTGCATAAATACAACACACTTCATCAACAACATATCCCTGGCTAGCAATTAACTTAATAGCGTGATCAACAACAGCACCTACCGGAGTGTAGTCATCTGATAGATTACTAGGCCTAATAAAGGGGGATTCAGCTCCATACTGTTTTGCCACTCTTGCGATTTCTCTATCATCTGTTGAAACAATAATACGGTCAAAGCATTGACTTAGTCTAGCCGCCTCTATTGACCAAGCAATCATTGGTTTACCACAAAATTCCTTTATATTTTTTCTGGGAATTCGTTTACTGCCACCACGAGCAGGAATAATTGCAATTCTCATTTCAATGCCATATTTTAATTGTTTTGAATATAAACAGAATTCTTGAAAGACTAAAATAAAATTTTGATATAACGAGCGTTATAAAAGATTTAATTCCTATATTTGTATAAATTCTTACATAGTCAGGTAAAGTATGTGCTCTTGAATTTCTATATGAAAAATACTTCATTGCACTCTTGTTCAGTATTTCAATAGTTACTATCAAGTCTTCATCTAAATCTGACCATCTGCATAATGCACTCTTATTTAATCCATTTTCAATTTGATATCTTCCACTTTCCTTAGAGTGAGAGCTCGCTCCTCTAGCAGTTTTAATAAAGTCAGATACTTTGTCTTCACCTGCAGACTCTCCCAAAATATTTATATATAATTTATTTAATAATTTTTTACCGTTATTTATTAAATCCTCATAACATACAAAATACGATTTTCTATTATTAATCAATCCAAAAAATATGAATCTAGAATACATATGATTCAAAGTGATAGCTGTACTAATGTATGATTTCATTTCTTTATTTTTTAATAAATTATCTTTCTTGTTAGGCGACTGTCTGCCAACAATAGAATAACAAATTGACCTCGGATCCCTGATAGTAAATATAAATATCGCAGATGGAAAATTTTTTTCTACCCAAAATAAACCTCTCCAATCATTGGCTTTGTCAACCCAATATTTATATTTAGATATATTATTGTAATCGCCTTTGTAAAGAGAAGAAGAAAGGACGTATCCTTGGTATAAATTTTTTAAATTTTTCTTTTTTAAAGAACTTTCTATATAATTAAACACTTTATCATTATTGCTTATTAACTCCACATCGTGCCACAGGGGAATTTTGTAAACAAGTCTTAATAATCTTGTTGACAAACATTTATTATGTCTTACTATATTACTATAAAAATGGGTCATTCCAGGGATCTTGTAGAGAGAATCGTGCTTAGAAAAAAGGTCAAAAAAAATAGTTGACCCACCACGTGGAGACCCAGATATATAAATTAATTTATTAAGTATTTTTTTTTCTTTCACTATTACATACACCTGAACCAAAGTCTAAAACTTTACCCATATTTTTGAATATGCTTGTCAATTCTACCAATCTTTCTATAGTCTGATTTTCCTTTAGAAATGTTTTTTATCATATTTCTCATAATATTGATTTTCTATATTCAAATCATTGAATGCAGGTTTTGAAAAAACTAAGGAAAACATATTACATTGTAATATTTTTTAAAGTTGAAAACCTCTGAAGATTCAATCGAATTACAACATCTACAAAAAATAGTTTCTATCAAAATTCTACCTCATATTTTTTCGAAATATCGATAAATTCCTTAAATAATTCGTTACTAATTGGTATTCCATTTCTTTTACGATAATTTGAACATTTTATTTCTGGATCTCCTGGAAGCATAACATTAGTATCTGATACGCTATTTAGCGCCCTTACCTCATCAGTCATACTCTGTAGATTAGAAATAAAATCTTTATGACTACTAACTACATCAGTTTTAATAACCATATAGTGCTGACCAAGATGTCGTGGCTTTTTTATATCATATCCATACATCGAGGGTATGTGTGGACCAAATGGAATACCTGGAATGATTGCACATAAAATCTCAACCATCGAAGATAAGCCATGACCTTTATACCCTCCAGTTGGTAACAACATTGCAGTATCAAATGGATTAATGGTATCCATACCTAATTCATCCGCTGCTACATTTTCAGGTAAATTGTCTTTATTATCTCTGTGGATTTTAACTCTATTCCATGGAATTTTACTTGTTGCCATATCCAAACAATATGGGTCTGATTCGATTCTAGGTGCGGCCATGCAAATTGGATTAGTGCCAAAATATTTATTATTAGAACCATAGGCTCTAATTAATGCATCTGCGTGTGTATATGCAAATGCTATCATCCCCTGATTTGCGGCATGTATGGCAAAAGAAGCCATCGCTCCTGGATGACTTGAATTGATTACATTTACTGCACATATTCCATTCTTATCAGCAACTTCTATAGCCTTATCAATAGCTTGAAATCCTGCAGCATGTCCAAAACCATTATCAGCATCAAGCGTATAGTATGACGGATACTTATTTGAGAAAACCATATTAGGTTTTGGGTTCTTCCTTCCATTAACTGCCGAATCTAAATAATGTGGAAATAATCTAACACCATGTGAATCAGTACCTCTTAAAGATGTTTCTGAGAGGCCGTTAGAAACAGATCTTGATGAAAACTCATCAACACCCTCACTTATTAATACTTCATAAATAAAACGTTTTAATTTTTCATGCTCTATGCTTATCATAACTTTATATTTATCTTTTCCCCAGGATGTGTTAATGCACGTGAAACAGACTCAAGAACAGATGATGATACTAATGCATCACTAAATGACGCTTGCATAGTGTACGAATCTGGTAATTTAGATGTATTATTGTTTTTAAATTCATAAACTTCAGAAATAAAAGATATTATGTTCCTTACTCCATACCCACTATATCTTACCAAACCTGCATTAGAATAAGATTGTGTAAAATATGGGTTAATCAGTCTTGTGCCATTTCCAGAATCATCAGTATATTCAAGCCCTCTATGTTTCTGATCTGCCAAACATCTAGCATTTGTGCCAACCAATAGCACTCTTTGATCTGACATTGCTGATGATGCCTCTGGGTCAATCCAATTAATAGCCATCATCGAGGTGAAAGTATCGCCATCAGAATTTCTCCATTCAATAACCATTTGTACTGAATCAGGTGTATCTATACCATTATTTTTCAAGAATTTAGACTGCTGCCAAACAGTTACAGCACAAGGTAAATAATCAGTTATATAATATATAAGATCAATATAGTGAACTCCCAAATAATTAATAACGTTTGAAGATGAGGCCCATGACTTGAAAACTTCTTGAGGAATTGATTTTCTTTGACTATATTCAATGGTAAAGTATAAAGGCTTACCAAACTTTCCTAATCTAAAATTATTCCTTATAAAGATATTAGACTCGTCAAGCCTCTTATGAAATTCAACTCTATTTATTAAATTTTTGCTTTCTGCCAAAGCAACCAACTCTTTTCCGTGGCTAGTCTTTAATACAAATGGCTTAACGACAAGACAATGGATTGACATCGACAAAATCGTCTTGGTCACCTTGTAGTGTAAATGATCTGGAACACTTATAATCGCTAGATCTGGCTTAAACTCTTTTACAGCCTCTATATACGCATCATAACTATGCCCAGATTTTGGATAGTACTCTAGATTTTTATCAATACCGGATTTAGACAAAGAATCTTGTGCTAAATATAATGACTCCTGGGCAGACTCATAACTAGTTGTTACAATAGCAATATCTGTAACTAGGCCACTTATTATTGTTTCAATAATTGCAGGTATAACAGTCCCTTCGCCCTCACTACCGCGTCCAGTTACATACATACCCCCACCAACAATAAGAACTTTCATTACACAATTAACATTATAATTTTATTTTTTTGTTTAACGCTAATGACCTGATAACGTTAAGATCATGCTCTGTATCTATGTCATAAGAGTCATCATGATTCATAATTAACGATTTGATCTTGCCTCCAGTCATCGATCTTTTCTTTATAATGGTTTTGGACCATGTCACATCTAGGACGCAATTATAATAATATAGATCTGGCAAGTCTTGTCTACGCAGCAAAAATGGCTCTTTATCTTTAGTTTCCACATATGGAGATATCAATCCATCGCTACCCATTTTGAACATTCTATACGGATGCTGATCAACAAGAGAAACAGACCTAACAGAGTCAACATTATCACTATTAAATAGTAGCTCTATGCCGTCATCAACTAAAGATTTATTACGATATGGCGATGTTGGTCTTAAGTGTACAACTATATCTGGGTACCATTTTTCATTCTTAGATAAAAAATTCAAAGCATGTTCAAAAACCGGATAATCTAGTGTTTCTGCTTGTGCAATATCGGAAGGTCTTTTAAATAAAACTTCAGCACCAAACTCTTTAGCTATTTTGTTGATTTCATCGGAGTCTGAAGAAACTACCACCCTGTCGCAAAATTTTGATTCTATAGCATGTTTAATAGAGTAGGATATTAAAGATTTCCCATCTATATCTACAATATTTTTATTAGGTATACCCTTAGAACCTCCTCTAGCTGGAATTAGAGCCAAAACTTTT
>Ga0257127_1002661_pt1 | contig 10761 bp, 10 predicted proteins | sample SI060_135mmetaG_FD_190152 | JGI IMG/M metagenome (GOLD analysis project Ga0257127, IMG submission 190152) | Marine microbial communities from Saanich Inlet, British Columbia, Canada - SI060_135m | ecosystem: Environmental > Aquatic > Marine > Inlet | place: Canada: British Columbia | collected...
CACTTTAATCGCTCCCGAAGGAACTTTCTCGTTCGACTTGCATGTGTTAGGCATGCCGCCAGCGTTCGTCCTGAGCCAGGATCAAACTCTCAAGTTATAATCCTATGCTTTTACTGAACCTGAAATGTAATTCCAGGTTTTGTTATACCCAATATAAATACTGAATATACAAAAAAATTAACGTCTATCCAACACTTAGGTCGGATAGGAACAGGCTTTCTGTCTCTTCTGATTCCCTTTTCAAAGAACTTGCGTTCAACTCCTGCAAAGCTCATTATATTAAACCTACTATCTACTACTGTCAATACTTTAATTTGTACATATGAATTATATTTGTTTAATAATTATTTTTCCCTTCGAGCAGTTGTTTTTTAATCTGCGGAAGCATCCTTTCAACAGTACGAACAATTACTTTTGTTGTATGATCAAATTCAAGATTTACGGTATCACCCTTTTTCTTTTTGCCAAGAACTGTTTGTTCCAAAGTTTCCGGTATCAGTGAAATTGAAAAGTAATTTTCGCCGACTTCAACCAAAGTTAAACTAGCACCATCCATGGCGATCCAACCTTTAGGGATTAAATATTTCATCCACTCTTTGCCGCAACTTACGACAAGATCACAGTTATTGGGTGTAATGCGGACTTCTTCAATAATTCCTTTGCAGTCCACATGACCTGTTACAGAATGTCCACCAACCTCGTCACCAAAACTACATGCGCGCTCGATGTCAACGAAATTTCCAACCTTCAGCACACCAAGATTTGATTTATTAAGTGTCTCCTGAATAATGTCAAACTCAGCCCAATCTTTCTCAAAACGAACAACGGTCAAGCATACTCCATTTACCGCAATACTTGCACCCTGTTTAAGCTTCTCGGCCAAATCTTCGAGTTGAATCCTTAATCTTCTTCCACCTTGAAGATCTTCCACGACTAATATTTTTCGTATTCCCTGTACAATTCCAGTAAACATGTTTTTCCAATTTAAAAGCAAAAATTAATCCGAGAACCATTTAATTCAATGGTGGTAGTCCCAAATATTTCTGTACCCGTTTTCTAAGCCAGCGAATACTTTCTTCCCTCACCACAGGGATAAAGATAACCAACCCAAGTGCGTCTGTTAAAAGTCCGGGCACAATGAGTAAAGCTCCTCCACACCAAAGTAACAAATCCTCAAAGATTTCTTCTGTAGGAACTCTCCGGTTACGTAATTCACTTTCGACCAGGGTCCATAGTGAAAAATTTTCACCCTGCATGAACCACAAACCGGCCGCGATTGTTACAACACACTGCAAAAATATTGTGCCGAGCGGCATAAAATAAATCAACTGCATGAGCACCCATATTTCTATGCTAGGAACAACAAATAATAAAGTAAACAGGATCCACCACATTTAACTCTTAACTTTTGTTTGTATTGATTGCGGAGGAATAGAATAAGTACATGTCGCGTGTGCCACTGGTTCAGGGTCATCCTGCGAGTAGATAATAACCTCACCTACGATTAAACGTTTTCCCACTTTCATCAGCCACGACTCTCCTAAAAGGTCACGGTGCGGTTCAGGTTTACGTAAAAAATTAATATTCAAATTTGTCGTCACGGCTAAAACTACTCCACCCATTGTAGTTAAAATTGCAGCATACATTGCAGTGTCCGCAAGTAACATCATTGTTGGCCCAGAGACAGTTCCTCCTGGACGCAAGTGGGTATGATCAACATCTAGGCGTAGTCTTGCACGCCGATTTTCACAAGATTCCACGAACATTGGATTTTCGGGAAATTCTTGCTGCAAAAAACTTTGTATTTCATCCGCTGTCATGGTTATGTTTTTCAGAAATTATGATAATTGTTAATACAGCAGGTTTGAAATGGCTTGCTGAAATACTTGAGTTTGATCAACAATACTTTATCACAAATTATGCAAAATATTTATTGATCTTTTCCGTTTCATGAATTCATTGTCAGCACTTAACGCACAGCAAAAGGAAGCAGTTACTACTCTAGATGGACCCGTCATGATTCTTGCCGGTGCAGGCAGCGGTAAAACACGTGTCATTATACAGCGTATTGCATATTTGATCCAGAAAAAGCAGATCTCTCCTCAGCAAATCCTTGCAGTTACTTTCACAAATAAAGCAGCAGAAGAAATGCGGGAGCGTTTACATGAGATGCTCTCAGGGAAACAGAAAGGTATACATTTGAGTACTTTTCACGCCTTGGGGGTGAGTCTGTTGCGTAAATCTATACATCATCTAGGATACCGTTCCAATTTCATTATATACGATACTCGCGATCAGTTTTCAGTGATCAAAACGATAATGGAGGATCAGGATTTTGACGATAGCGGATTGATAGATGCGAAGTCTGTTCATTATGAAATCAGTCAGGCAAAGTCCACGGGTGCTGTTCCGGAAGAATTTCTGGATCAACAGGAATCACAGCAAAAACAATTAGTAGGCAAGATATTTCTGCACTATCAGCAAACAATGAAAGGCTGTAATGCTATTGATTTTGACGACATTCTCAACCTTACGCTGACTCTATTTGAGAAGCATCCGGAGGTCATGGACACTTTAACGGAGCGCTTCCGTTATCTAATGGTAGACGAATATCAAGACACGAACCGCATTCAATATAAACTTCTGCGTCATCTGACAAAACGTCACAGAAACCTTTGCGTAGTTGGTGATGATGATCAATCAATTTACAGCTGGCGTGGTGCGGAAGTAAAGAATATTTTAGATTTTGAACGTGATTTTCCGGAAGTAAAATTTATCCGTTTAGAACAAAATTATCGTTCAACGCAAAAAATTCTAACTGCTGCAAATCAGGTTATCTCCGAGAATACTCAGCGTATGCCAAAAAAACTCTGGTCCGAAAAACATGACGGTGAAAAACTGGATTGGCTTTTAGCAGATACTGAAGCAGAAGAAATGGAAGCAGTGACACGGAAGATTCGCACAAAAATAATGCAGCAGGGCCGACGTTATTTAGACTATTCAATTCTCTACCGTTCCAATTTTCAGTCACGTCTTGTTGAAGAAGCACTCCGTGAGGCAAAAATACCTTATCGGATGTTAGGCGGAACTAGCTTTTATGATCGAGAAGAAATCCGGGACGCGCTGGCATACCTGAAAGTTATTCATAACCCAAATGATGAAGTAAGTCTGCACCGTATAATCAACACTCCCCGGCGTGGAATTGGTAAAACATCGTTGATGAAAGCGAATGAGTACTGTCAGGAAACACATCTTCCTTTGTTTAAAGTAATGAGGGGTGCCAGAAAATATGAAGGTATTCCCAAAGATTCTGCCTTCACAATGGAAATGTTTACAGGTATCATTAATAATTATCAGCAACGTTTCTCCAATGAAAAATTGGGTACAGTGTTCAAGGATTTACTTGATGAAATCGGTTATCTTAGATTTCTTGAAACTCAAAGTGGTGACGTCAAGGCGCGTGAACGCCGTGTGATGAATGTTCATGAATTACTAGTAAGTGTCCGGAAATATGCTGATAAATTTCCGGAAGCAAATCTTCAAAGCTTTTTAGAGCGTATTACGCTTTTTACGCAAAGTGACAACGATCCGGAAACTAAAGCGAATCAAGTTTCCATCATGACTCTTCATAGCGCGAAGGGCCTGGAATTTCCTTTTGTCTTCATGGTTGGTATGTCTGAAGGTGTCTTTCCTAACAATCGTGCCATCGAAGAAGGGGGTGAGGATGAGGAGCGTCGTTTATGTTATGTAGGTATCACAAGAGCGCAGCAGGAATTAACTTTTTCGATGGCTAAATCCCGTAAACGTTACGGAGAAAGCATCAAGCAGGAACCTTCCCGTTTTCTGCTTAACATCGATCCGGAACTGCTCGCAGTTCCAATCATCGGGGAAGCTACTGCAGAAGTAAAAAAGGAACGTAGCAAAGAATCCCGTTCAGCCTTTTTCTCACAGATTAAACATATGGAAGCCAGTTGAGACAGATGAAAATATTTAGACATTGTTTTTACAGGTTTGTATTGCTTATGTTCGGATTGATTTTATTCTCTGGAATTTGCTTTTCACAAACTTTAATAGTAGCGCTTGGAGATTCTTTAACGGAAGGTTTCGGAGTCAGTAAAGAGGAAGCATATCCATTTTTAGTGGAAAAGGAACTTTTTGGCAAAGGTCATGCTGTAAAGCTTATTAATGCGGGAATCAGCGGTTCCACAAGTGCCAGCGCAGCTTCACGGCTCAAATGGTACATCCGATCTCAACCCGATATAATTATTATTGCATTGGGTGGAAATGATGGTTTGCGCGGATTAAGTGTGGCGCACATGAAGAAAAACTTAAGCAAGGCAATTGAGTTAGCTCAGTCTGAAAAAATACAGGTTTTGCTCTCCGGAATGCAGATTCCACTAAATTACGGTACGAGATATACAGAGTCTTTCCGGAAGGTTTTTCATGAATTGGCGGAGTTATATAAACTGCCGATTATTCCGTTTCTACTGAAAGATGTCGGAGGAATTCCAAGTCTGAACCAACCAGACGGAATCCATCCTAATCCGGAAGGTCATCAAATTATCGCAGCGACTGTGCTTAAACATTTAGAACCTCTTTTGCCTGAAATAAAATAAAATCCACCGCGTTGAGCAGTCAAAAAGTCTGACTGTATTTAAAGCAGAAGTGCTGTATAAGCCTTGAAACACAAAGTTCAACCGTACCTTCGCATTGACTTTAGGGCAGCTTGAATCTGCTTTTGCTGGTTGAGGTATGCTCTGTTGCTTGGTGCAAGCACATCAATTGCCTTTTTGCCCATTTCTAGGATTTTCAAGACACCATGATTTGCAAGACTAAGCATTTTACGCTGTTCATATGCGTAGTATGAAATTTGAGCGAATTCTGACAACACAGTTATATCACCGCGTTTTGGATTCAAAAAAGAAGATCTCTTTAAAGCTTTGTGGTATGCAACTATTGCTTTGTTGAAAGTTGGAGTCATGGATGGTCTAGCCGTTAAATCCCGCATCACTAAACGTAAAGTTAATATCCGAAGTGCCTGCATGTGTACCCTAGCTTCCATTAAATAAGGCAGTGGTAGCTTACTGTCTATTTCCTGTAGCTTGGCCACTATCTTCAGCCCGACTGGATGCAGAACTGGTATGCGTTTCATCACTTCAAGTGCCGCTAAAGTTTTACGTACCACAAGAGCGTGTTTGTTCTTAGCGGAATCCGCACCTCCTCCTATTCCTCCAAATAAACTCTTCACTCTGTGTTTAGAAGTCAACTCATCCAACTCATCCATTTGCATTGACATGGTAATGCTTCCGCGGGTATCTTCATCAAGAGAATCAGTATATTCCAGTAATTTTAAAGTTATTTTTATTTCCTGGATAACCATTGCCTCATTTTCATCAACCTCTTCTTCGCCTTCATCATCCGCTTTTATCAAGTCTTTGATTGAGATTACATCCAGATTTACATTTTTTAGTTGTTTTGAGTGAACGACGAGCATATTTTTTTTGTGTGTCGTTATTATTTTTTCCAAATATAAACGGTATGTTTGTCCGGCAATTTGCAAAGTTGCAGGTGTTATGTTTCCTAGATAAATAGTAAGAGTAGCTTGAATCAAGAGGTTGCGGTAAAAGGACAGAGGGAAGTCCCGTTTGTCATGCATCACGCTTCTGACCAGCTTAACCCTTGCAACAGTAGAGACAGGATCACTAGCTATTTTTGAAACCAAAGCCGAAACTTCAGCATTATCTGCCAGATTACCTATGATGCTCCCATCAACGTGAGCCCCCTTAGTACCTGTGTCTGCAGACATAATTGTTTTGCGCATCTTCAGCATAAAGGAAGAATTGCTAAAATTGTTGACGTCTTCAACAGCCTGTAAAATTTGCCTTTGAATTTTTTTAAAATTAAGGCTGGGAATAGGCGTGATCGCCTGTGCGTTGCCCTTAAATGTTTCCTTCAAAATCCCTCATTTCATTTGCAAAGTTGCGCTTTTATTTTTCATTTAATTGTCCTTAAAATTCACTTAAAATGTCTCTTTTAGAGTTTTTGCTGTTTTACAGCAAACTAAAGACTGTATTTTTTTGTTGAAAATTTATCCTCACTTTAACTGTTTTATACCCTAATCTTTAACATGTATCAGCTAAAAACGAAAGATTGGCGTCAGGTTTTGCTCAAAAACAAGTTAGCTTGTTTTTGTATTAACTTGAGCTTTACACATATCTGCAGGTAACGCTATGTGTTTTAACATCGAAATCAACTGCAGTACTCATGCTTTATACACACTGCTTGCATAGTAATGTGGCTGAATCTGCATTAATCCATTTTTTCTATAAGGTCTTTACACAAAAAATAATAGTATTTTTTGTAGTTGCTAACTGCTGGAAAACTTTGTTCATAATTTATAAGGAAGCACTCGACGTTTTTTTTCAGAAGGAGTATATTCATTGGCAAGAGAGAGCACTTCAAGCAGGATTACTTCCATGCATAGAACATGCACTAGCAAACATATTTAATAAAGGTGAACCTCTCATACCCAAATCAGCAAAATACATCTGCATTTAAACGGATATTTTGAGTGTGAACTGTGTTTTACGGATTCTTTGGGTTTACTATTTTTTAGCTGATTAAAACTCATCAATCGTGATTTAAAACTTCCATGTCAGAATATTACTCTCCTGTGAAAATGGGAGGTACCACAGACGGACTACTTGTCTTAAGTAACGGCCGCTTCTTCAGAGGAAAATTACGGGGAGCTCCTGTTGAGGCTACCGGAGAAGTGATCTTCAATACATCAATGACGGGTTATCAGGAAATTCTTACTGATCCATCCTACACCGGACAGATAGTGACAATGACATATCCCCAAATAGGTAATTATGGTGTGAACCCGGATGACATGGAGTCAAAAACCACACACGCTTCAGCTTTGGTTGTACGTGAACTGAGTCAATTGAGTAGTAATTGGAGAGCGACTCAAACCCTGGAGGAATGGTTGATAGAGTGCAGAATCCCTGTTTTAGAGGGTGTTGATACACGTTCCTTGGTTAAGGCAATACGATCAAGCGGTGAATGTTCAGGATTGCTGGTGCCTTTAGATTCTCGTCACACTTTGGATGAACTACGTGAAGAAGCATTGGATTTGCCTTCAATGGTAGGACAAAACCTGGCTAGACAAGTTTCTACCCATGAATCATATTTTTGGCCTTCAGAAGCAAAGACCAAACAGTTTAATATAATTGCCTATGATTTTGGAATTAAATACAATATTCTACGGATTATGAACAGTCTTGGAATGAGTGTAACGGTGGTGCCCTGGAATACAACCGCTGAAGAAGTCCTCGAGATGAATCCGCAAGGTGTTTTCCTGTCCAATGGTCCAGGCGATCCTGCTGCTGTGAATGAGGCGGTAGAAGCAGTTCGAATTTTGCTGGGTAATTTACCAATTTTCGGAATATGTTTAGGTCACCAGATATTATCACTCGCTTTAGGATGTCAGACATATAAGTTGGCTTGCGGGCATCATGGAGGCAATCACCCTGTGATGGATGTTTCAACTAATAAAATTGAAATCACCAGCCATAATCACGGTTTTTCAGTGGATGAAAAATCTCTTCCCAAGAATGTCAGTGTTACACACAGAAATCTGAATGATCAAACCGTAGAGGGTATTGAGTCACTCATTCATCCGGCATATTCTGTGCAGTATCATCCCGAGGCTACACCTGGACCGAGAGATGCCTCGTACCTTTTTGGCCGGTTTCTTGAAATGCTGAAAAGCTGAACCTAATTATCAGCTATTGAGAAGTAATGTAAGAAGCAAATCAACAGTCTAAATTTTAAACCATAAAAAAAGCAAGTGAGGGTAGATGAGCGTTGGTAAAATGACAGGCCCCAAGAAGGCTGCAATTCTATTGCTTGCCTTGGGTGAAGATGCGGCAGCAGATGTGATGAAAAATTTGGAAGAAGCGGAAATACAGCAGGTAGGCTATTATATGAGCCGTTTCACAGATGTTGCTCCAGAAGAATTGGACATTGTACTCGAAGAGTTTTATCGAAATTCGGTGATGGCGTCTGAAGGTGTGAGTATCAATGCCTCTCCTGATTTTGTCAAGAATGCCCTGACGAAAGCATTGGGTGCTGACAGGGCCAAAGAGCTTAATGACAATCTGAGCGCAGGACAGGATGAAGCCGGACTTGAAGCATTACGCTATGCAGAACCTATCATGATTTCAAATTATATCCGTAACGAACACCCGCAAACAATTGCGCTAATTCTTTCATATTTAAAGAATGTGGAACAATCTTCAACCGTCCTGCGAGCACTGCCAGAAAGCGTTCAGGCGGATGTATTATATAGAATGGCGGTGATTGAAAGTATTCCTCCCGGAGTGGTAACGGAAATGAATGAAGTCTTAACCGAAGAAATGAAAACCGCAGGAAGTATGGCAACAAGCGTGGGTGGAGTTGAGCCGGTAGCAGAAATTTTAAATTCCGTTGACAAGGCTACAGAAACCAGAATTCTGGCCAGTATAGAAGAATCAAATCCCGACCTAGCAGAACAAATCAGGGAATTGATGTTCACCTTCGAAGATATGGCGTTGATTGATGTCAAGCAAATGCAAATCGTTATGAAGGATGTTGATCAGGCTGACATGGTGCTTGCTCTCAAAACAGCAAGTGATGCAGTTAGAGAACTTATCTTCGGCAGCATGTCAACAAGAGCTGCGGAAATGGTCCGGGATGATCTGGAAAATCTTGGTCCTGCTAAAATATCGGATGTAGAAGCAGCACAGCAAAAAATAATAAAAGTTGTTAAGAAGCTTGAGGAAGACGGATCGATAGTCATTGCGGGTGCAGGCGGAGGTGACGTCGTCTGATCAATGAATGCTGAAAACTATAAGTTTTCAGTTATAAAAATTCATGCTTACGTTGCAGAGTTCACAGAATTTAATATTAACAATAAATTTGCACGCTGTCATTTTTAGTTATTGAATTTGTATACTACGCAGATCTCTTCAAAAAAGCTTCAGGTTTCATTATTCAATAGTTATAATTCCAGTACAGACCTTTGTTTCCGATAAATATTTGAGAAAAATTTGCCTCTGAAACGGTTTGTTTAAAACAATTATTTTTTAAAAACTTCTTTAATAAAGAGTTTAGCAATGCCTAAAACACTGTTTGAAAAAATTTGGAGCGCACATCTTGTTTATGAACAGGAAGGCAATTCAATTGTTTACATTGACCGTCACCTCGTGCATGAAGTGACATCAGCACAAGCCTTTGAAGGATTACGCATCGCCGGACGTTCAGTTCTGCATCCGGAAGCTACATATGCTGTTCCTGATCACAACATCCCAACCATCAATCAGGACCAACCGATTGAAGATCCTATTTCTGCTCTGCAGGTAGAAACCCTGCGAAAGAACTGCAGAGAATTTGGTGTCACACTTTTTGATCTGGGAGATGAACGTACGGGCATTGTGCATGTAATGGGACCTGAACAAGGTTTAACTCTTCCGGGGTCAACTATCGTTTGCGGAGATTCACACACCGCAACCCATGGTGCGTTTGGCGCATTAGCCTTTGGCATAGGAACTTCTGAAGTTGAACATGTACTCGCTACACAGACTCTGCAACAGCAAAAACCCAAGACAATGCTGGTTCAAGTTGAAGGTCTACTCCCGGAAACGGTAACGCCTAAAGATATTATTCTTGCTATTATCGGCAAGATTGGGACTGCAGGTGGCACCGGTTATGTGATCGAATATGCTGGAGAAACTATTAGTGCGATGTCAATGGAAGGCCGTATGACTCTTTGCAATATGACGATCGAAGCAGGTGCGCGTGCAGGCATGGTTGCTCCTGATGAAAAAACATTTGAGCATCTGAAGAATCGACCATTTGCCCCAAAGGGTGACGCATTTGCTGAGGCGGTGTCTTCCTGGAAAGAGCTCAAGTCTGATGCAGATGCAAAATTTGATGTAACGGTTAATTTAAACGCTAATTATGTTTTACCGCAAGTTACCTGGGGTACAAATCCTGGAATGGTAACGGACATTAACGGCAAAGTTCCGGATCCGTCAACAATTGAAAATTCGATGGAACGGAGTTCCGTAGAGCAGGCTTTGAAATATATGGGACTAAAAGCGAATTTACCTATCAAGGAAATTAGCATTGACCGTGTTTTTATTGGATCATGCACAAATTCACGTATCGAAGATTTGCGTTCAGTGGCTGATTATGTTGAAGGCAAAAAAGTTAATGATACAGTTTCGGCCATGATTGTTCCGGGTAGCGGAATTATCAAGCGTCAGGCTGAGGAAGAAGGTCTGGACAAAATTTTTATTGCTGCAGGGTTTGATTGGCGTCAACCGGGATGCTCCATGTGTCTGGCCATGAATGATGATGTGCTAAAACCAGGTGAGCGCTGTGCTTCTACCAGCAATCGAAACTTTGAAGGCCGCCAAGGAAAAGGCAGCCGTACACATCTTGTCAGTCCGTTGATGGCCGCCGCTGCCGCGATTGCGGGACATTTTGTTGATCCACGGACTTATTAGTGAACCTTGAATAAATAATAAAAATGGAAGCATTTAACACTCTTTCCGGAATGACCGCACCACTTGATAAAATAAATGTGGACACAGACCAAATTATTCCAAAACAATTCCTGAAAAAAATTGAACGCACCGGTTTCGGAGTTCATCTTTTTCATGACTGGCGCTACACAGATGACGCCGGAACACAGTCGAATTCAGAATTTGTGCT
>Ga0257127_1002664_pt1 | contig 10749 bp, 9 predicted proteins | sample SI060_135mmetaG_FD_190152 | JGI IMG/M metagenome (GOLD analysis project Ga0257127, IMG submission 190152) | Marine microbial communities from Saanich Inlet, British Columbia, Canada - SI060_135m | ecosystem: Environmental > Aquatic > Marine > Inlet | place: Canada: British Columbia | collected...
TAAGCATTGTGTGTACATCCAGAAAATATAAGCATGCACTTTTGCATAATGATCAGCATTTTTCTTGGTAAAACTAGGAAGCTTTGAATCCTTTACGGCTTCTTGAATCCATGCTTCACTCATTGGTGCAGCATTATAAAAAGCTTTATTAATTATTCCAGGATGCCCAAACAACCAAGAGGCAGTATGTTTGTCTTTGAAAAAGTCAATCACCAGATACCATAGTACATAGACTCTTAAAGGAGCTGGATTAACACTCGCTAAATCCTTAGTAAGTTTTACAGACAAGTCAGCCAGGGATGCTTCAATAGCTACAAGATAGATTTCATCTAAATCTTTGAAGTACCTATAAAAAGTACCATACGCAAGATTTGCTTTTTTCGTGATTGAGGTGACTGAGACTTTATCTCCATTAGTGATAATGAAGCGGACTGCCTTTAGAAGTTTTGCCTTAGTTTTCTCTGTTTTTTTTATGCTCATTATGAACTTAGCTTCTTATATTGTTAGTTAATAAAACAATATTAAAATTATAAAGATAATGCGGGCGCATGTCTTTTTTAATACCTCTGATTTAAAAGCTTACATTTTCTAGCTTTGAACAGATCTTTAAGTCCACACGAATAAAATCATCGGTATCGATATAGCGACAATCACGCATTCTAGCGGCAATCCAAGACGCCAGTAATCTCCAAACTTGTAGTTTCCAGGAGCCATAACCAAAGTGTTGCATTGATGGCCAATGGGTGAGAGGAATGCGCAACTTGCACCTACAGCCACTGCCATCAAAAATGGTTCGACGGGCTGTCCAACCTGCAATGCTAGATTAGCAGCAATGGGGGCCATGATAACCGCTGTCGCTGCATTGTTTACGATATCTGATACAAACATCGTGATAACTAGGATCATTAAGATCAACCAAGGTAAATCCATCCCATGAGTTGTGGTTGAAATAAAATTAGCAATATTTAAGGAAATACCAGAGGTTTCTAGGGCTTGACCCACCGGAATCATAGCAGCCAGCATCACAACAACAGGCCATTCAATATTTCTGTACAAGTTACCATTGAGTACTTTAATAGAAATAAAGGCTATCACACAAAGCAAAAATGCAATCACAATGTTCATTACATTAAAGGCAGTCAATGCAATGGCTGTAGCAAAAAAGACCAAGCTTTTTAATAGTCGACTTCTGCTGGGGATTGTTTGCAGCTCTCTTTCCATGAGAGGCATGAGACCCAAATGTTTAATTCTCTCTTTAACACCCTCATCATCAATGGTTCTGACTCCCAAGAGCAATACATCACCCACTTTAAATGCTTCCCTTGCAAGCCTAGTTCTAAATTTTGCTCCTTGCCTCCATAGACCCAGTAGCGCTAAATCTTCAGAGGCTAGGCGCTTTAAAAATTCATGCTTTCGTCCAATCAGACGAGATCCCGCTGTGACCATTACCTCAATTTCCGCTAGATCTGATTCTTGAATGGTGTTTAAATTCTCAGCAATTTCACATCCCAATCTTTCTTGAATTGCGGCGATTTCGTCTGGGGATGTTTTAATTACTAGTACCTGGCCAGCCTCAATCATTTTAGCCATGGATACCTGAGAGACTGCCCCGGCTTCGTTAACAATACCTAGCACTTCAGTTTCAGGCCCTGAAATCTTTTTAATCTCAGATAGCCTCATCCCAATGGCTGAGCTGTCTTCTCTCACCCTTACTTCAAACAGATAGTTTTTTAGATCAATAAGTCGGGTTGAGTCTGATGAATTCTCACGCACCTTCACAAACCTAAAACCAATTAATGCAATAAACAAAACACCCACGATACTGACTGCCAAGCCAACGAAAGAATAGTCAAAAAAATTAAAACTAACGCCTGTATATTCTTGTCTGTATTGGGCGATAATTATATTTGGCGGAGTTCCAATTACTGTATTCATCCCCCCTAAAATACTCGCAAATGCTAAAGGCATAAGAAATTTAGAAGGATTCCAGGTCATTTTTTGGCAGACTGAAAGCGTGATAGGTAGCAACAACGCCATAGCGCCGATGTTGTTCATGAACGAGGATAAAAAAGCAGCAATGACCATGATCATCACAAGATATTGGTTTTCAGTTAATGTAAATCTTGAGATCAGACTACCAGCAAGACTAACCATTCCAGCCTCTTGTAAACCCCGAGAAATTAACAAGACAAGAGCAACTGTGATGACTGCAGGGTGACCAAAACCAGAGAAGGCGTTATCTGCAGGAACAACCCCAAACAAAACCAAGGCAGCCAAGCAAATTAAGGTTACTGCGTCATAACGCCACTTTCCCCAGATAAGTAAGCCCATCAGTATTACTAATGTTCCTGCTAGGATTGTTTGATCAGTCATTTGCCATGCTTAATTTTTTAAGAAAATAGTCCATCAGCCATCCTATCAAATTATTCGAAGTTATAAGAACTATTTTTTATTATAGAAAATTACTGCGAACCCCTTCATTCCACTATGTTTTATATATAATCACCGCATGCTTATTATAAATATAGTAAATTCAAAAAAAACCTTTTTGAGCACAGCTTTAATGTTTCTAACTCTTCTGTCTAATAGCCTGTTTGCTCAGGCAATTGTAAATATTGAAGACATGAGGAGAGAAGGGGAAATAGGTTTTTTTGCTGCTAGCTCTATTGGTTTAGAGGCTTCTAGGGGCAATAGAGATAGAGATTTTTATTCCATTTTATTGCGCTTTGATTCAAACACCAAAGATACAGAATCATTTTTAATTCTTCAAGACAGTGAGCGCAAGTCAAATAATAAATTATCAGATAAATCTAGATTTCTACACGCTAGATATATTTTACTGGGAGAGGATAGGGTGCACTGGGAGATATATTCGCAGTATAGTGAAAATCCATTTAGAAATTATCAGAAAAGATCTGTGCTAGGTTTGGGAATGCGCATCATCCTGTCAGATACCGCCAGGTTCGGAGCTGGAGCTTTAAAGGAAGATGAGAAAGATTTGGGCGGTCAAACAACCAAAACGGATCGACTGGGATTGTATCTTCGTGACCTGCAAGAGGTTGGTGAAAATATTAATTTTCACTCAACCCTTTACCTTCAACCTAGTGTCAAGAACTTTGATAATGATTACAAAGCAAGTATCATTTTAGGCTTAGACTTTAATGTTAATAAAAATTTGAAAATTACTGTGCAATATTCATCATTTCATGATTCCAGCCCCCCAAGACTGGCAGAGAAGACTGACGAATCTTTGGTCACAAAATTTTCATACGACTTGAGTACCCTATGGAAGGATTAATAGAAATAATTAGTAATGTTTGGACGGAAGGTTTCCTTGGCATTGGAATCACTGAAATCATTATCTCTTTTTTAATATTCATTGCTGGAGCAATCAGCAGGGCTTTTTTTGTTGGCAGAGTGCTGAAATGGCTTGAGAGTTTTACTGCTTCAACAGAATCAGAAATTGATGATGTTTTGGTTGAATCTTTCCGCAAACCTCTAGGATTTATCCCGATAACTATTTCTCTTTACTGTATTGCAGTTTACTTGCCACTTTCTGGGGTAGCTGATCTTTTTGCAACAAATATTATTAAGGCCCTGATCGCTTTTACAATTTTTAGCACTTTAGCAAATAGCATTTCGCCTATTTTTAATGTATTTACCTCATCGGCTGTTCTTACAAAATCAATGACAATATGGCTTGAAAGGGCGGCCAGGATTATTATTTGGGTTATTGGGGTTGGAGTGATTTTTGATATTTTTGGTATCCAAATAGGCCCCTTGGTAGCTGGGTTAGGCCTATTCTCTGTTGCAGTGGCTTTGGGAGCCCAAGATTTATTTAAAAATCTAATCTCAGGTTTGCTTATCATTGGAGAGAATAGATTTCAGCCTGGAGATAGAATTGAAGTTACCGGTCAATTGCATGGAATAGTTGAGGATATTGGTTTTAGATCGACTCTTATAAGAATGTTTGATACTGCCCCAATGCTTGTTCCGAATAAGGATTTATCAGATGTAATGGTAATTAATCACGGAAAAATGAAATTTAGAAGAGTTAGTTGGACTTTAAATCTAGTCTACTCAACCACTCAAGAGCAACTTGCAAAAATTTGTGATGATATTTCAGAATATATCAACCACTCTGATCAATTTGCCATTAACCCTGACCAAGAGTCATTTGCCAGAACAGAGGAGCTTGGTGCAAGTTCAATTGATGTCCGGGTTCTATGTTATACAGATCCAATCGGCTTAACAGATTTTTCAAAAATTAGACAAAACTTAATTTTTGAAATTATTAAAATTGTTCGCTTCAACGGGTCGGAGTTCGCCTATCCATCTTCTTCTCTCTACATAGAAAACAATGAATCTGTGGATCCAAGTGTCTATGCAGCATTAGGCCTGAAAGCAGAAAAAATTTCTCATGATTCAGCTCCAGACAAAGGCGATGAATAGCCTTAATAAAATTTAGTCTCTGGCAATCCAAGCAATCCAATGAATAGCTTTATTAATTTCTTTCTTAGTATCAGAAATAGCCAGATTTTTAATATTATTGTTATCTCGGTTATTGTTGCCTCTGCCATTTATGCGGGTGTGAGCTCTTATGATATTTCACCTGAATATATTATTTACCTTGATCTCTTTGATTATGCGATAACTATATTTTTTGTTGTTGAATTGGCTATTCGGATGATTTCAGAAAGATCGCTGTTTAAATTTTTTCAAGACGGGTGGAATATTTTTGATTTTTGTATTGTGGTGATTTCACTAGTGCCCATCTCAAACGTCGAAAGTATTTTTGTAGCTCGCTTGCTTAGAATTATCAGAGTTCTAAGAATTATCACGGTGGTTCCAGAATTTAGACGAATTATTGACTCCTTGATCAAAACTATTCCTCGAGTTGGCTTTATTGCACTGCTAATGTTTATCTTTATGTATGTATGGGGAGCCATTGGAACAATGTTTTTTGGCCCTATTGACCCTGCACATTGGGGGAACATTGGCTTAGCGCTTATTACTTTAGTGCAAATTGCTACCTATGATGATTGGGCCAACATTATGGGCAATATCACGCCTATATATCCATTTGCATGGATGTTTTTTATCTCCTTCATAATGGTCAATGCGGTGGTGCTATTAAATATGGTGATAGGTGTTATTGTTGATGTAATGATGACAGAGCAGATAAGCAGTTCACTAGAGCAAGATTCCTCAGAAGAGACTAGTCAGAAGCCTGATCCAAGCATCTAGAAAAAGTTTCCTCATCGACATTTCCGCCTGAGAGCATTACCAAAGTTCTTGATTCTTTGAATTGCTCTTTGTTAGCCAGCAGGCATGCAAGCGCCACAGCTCCGCTAGGCTCAAGTTTCAAATTAAGTCGATTAAATGCAAAGCTCATGGCCTCACAGATCATTTGATCGGGCGCAGATAAGCCACTTACCCCATAGTATTGATTGATAGCGAAAGGAATCTTACCAGGGGTAGGAGTCAACAATCCGTCGCATAAACCAGAGCGATTCACGTCCATTGACACACGTTCATTTTTTTCGAATGACTGTTGATGATCATTCCATTCGCTTGGCTCAGCAGTATAAATATTGCAATCAGGGTTGATGTGCTTGATTGAGATGCATGAACCTGCAGTCAGGCCACCACCACCTGCGCATATAATAGCATTATCAAGCTTAGGGTTATTGGTATCATTAATTACCTCAAAGGCAGCCGTGCCCTGACCATAAATTGTTTCCAAAGCATCGTAGGGATTAATTAAAACTAAGTTTCGCTTTTGTGCAATTTTACGACTTATCTCTTCTCTGTTTTCAGTGCGTCGGTTATAAAAAATAACCTCAGCACCAAGCTCACGAGCAGTGTTTATTTTTTTTATGGGGGCGTCTTCTGGCATAACCACCGTTGCTGGGGTATTAAAAACTTTAGCCGCATGTGCCACTCCTTGCGCGTGGTTGCCTGAAGAGTATGCAATCACCCCTCGCTTGCGCTCTTCCTCGCTTAATCTTGAAATAGCTGACAAGGCACCTCTGACTTTAAAAGATCCTGTAATTTGAAGAGACTCTGGTTTGAATAAATACTTTCCCCCAAGCTCCTCATTTAAATCAGGGCAAGTGATCAGCTGAGTATGATGAATGTGGGGAGAGATGAGTTGGTAAGTTTTAACAATTTCATCAAACCAGACACCTGGCTCTAGTTTCATGTTGAACCTTTTTTAGCTGATAAATCTGAGATTAAAAATGGTAGATACGCAACATAATATAAGAAAATACCCAAGGGAATCACTCCTACCAAATGCATGGGTGGATCTGGGAAGTAGTCCATCAAAGAACCACCATCAGGCCTGTCCACCAAGAACCAGAAATTTGCTGGAGGCCCCATCAACACATTAATCACGTAAACCCCAATCAACAAGATCGATGAGGTGATAATGACTTTGGGTATATCGGATAGATAAGGTCTGTCTTGCTTAACTATAAGAACATAAAATACGGCCATAATGATTAGGCTGTGCCCAAAAAAGAATGGAATATATTCCCCATGAGGAAGTGCATATTCTAGGTCTGGTGTTAACAATGCCATGGTGGCACCAATGACGCCCCAGAAATAAGCGCAGTGAAATAAGAGCTTGGATGCATTGTCTTTGAGCAGAAAGATAATGAGTGCTATGGACGAGAAATCACACATGTGCAAAGGGAGCTCGTCTTGCCAAGGCAAACCAAATAAAAAAATATCATAAATAGGCTGAGTGACAAGGTGAAAGATAAGTAGACCAGCCACAATTTTGCCGCCCAAGATCTTGCGAGAGTTCATTTGATGTTGAAACAATTTTGGGAAACCTATAATTGCTACTAAACAAATCAGCAGCGACAAAAGGTGCTGTGTTCCGAATAATTCAAATGCTGGATAACTCATTTTAAAACAGTATTTTTGATCTTATGTTATATCAGACTTTGTTAAAAATACATCAATTAGTCATAGTTGTACTTCACACTGCAGCCATATGCCACAGTTGAATCTGTACTTAAAGTTTCTTGAGCAAGCAGCTCTGGAAACTGAGAACTGACATAATTCACTGCTTTTGGAAATGAAGCATCAAAAAATTGCATGCCTCTGCCTATGTCATCAATTGCTCCTTTGTATCGCAGCACTCCATTCGCATCAATCATAAACATGTGCGGGGTAGTTTTGGCGCCATAGAGCATACCAATTTCCCCTGATTCATCTAGCAACACATGAGATGGATATGCACCTCTAGCAACAGTTAGCTCATTGGCTTTTTTGGGTCCTACATGACCTTGATCCCCAGGTGTTGAAGAGATAATACTGAGCCAGATGATTTCCTGATCCTGAGCAATTTTTTGCACAGTTTGCATGTTATTTTCGTCGTAATGCCTTGCTACATAGGGGCACTCATGATTAGTCCATTCTAATATGACCGGTTTGCCGATAAAATTAGACAGTCTAATCATTTCCCCATAAGTATTCATGCCAGAGAAATCTGGGGCCTTTTGATTGGTTGAGGGGTTCTGTAATTCAATGTCACCTGCAAAGCTAATACTTGCAATTAAAAAAGAGGCTATGAGGTTTATGTAAAGTTTCATTGCATTGATTTTATTAATGAATCTTCCGTTAGAACGGCTGGTAAAATTTTAGAACCACGCATGCCTGGTTTCCAAAAAATGTACAGAGGAATTCCAGTTCTCTCGTATTTTGCCAAGCCAATTGCAATGTCTTCATTGCGATTTGTCCAATCTGCTTTAACGTAAGTAATATTTTCTTCTGCCAAGTATTCTTTTACTTTTTCCCTTGCAAGCGCAGTCTTTTCATTTGTCTGGCAGGTAATGCACCATGCTGCTGTAAAATTTATTAGATAGGCTTGATTTTGAGATTGCATTTCTGACTCAATCTCAAGGCTCCATTTTTCTGCAGATGCATCTGCCTTCATCTCAGTTGAAGAGGCCGGAAGGTTATTAAAGATTTGAAAGGCTGTAATAACAGTCATGATCATGCCAATCCATTTCCATCTCCCTTTAAATGTTGCAATCATCCAAACCGCCACACCAAGTATTAAGCTTAAAATTAGTAACAAAATTAAAGCATCTCCTGATGTTTGCACCATAAAAACCCACATTAGCCACAAAGCTGTGGCAATCATTGGAAATGCAAAAAATTGTTTAAGGGTTTCCATCCAAGCACCAGGTTTTGGAAGTGCGCTTATCCATTGAGGTTTCAAAGCAAGTATTAAATAGGGCCCTGCAAAGCCAAGACCAAGAGCTATGAATATTGGTAAAGTTGCGAAAGATGGTTGCAATAAAGCATAACCAATTGCTGCGCCCATAAATGGAGCTGTACAAGGTGATGCTACGACCACAGCGAGAACACCCGTAAAGAACGAGCCAGAATAATCATTTCTTGATTGGACGCTTGAGCCCAAGGTAGTTAATCCAGCAGCAAAATTAATGTTAGTCAGAAGCACTAAGCCAATTCCAAGCATGATAAGGGTTAAAATTCCTACCACGATAGGGGATTGCAATTGGTAACCCCAACCAATCATAGATCCACTAGATCGAATAATAAGTAAGGCTGTTGCAATTGATATAAAGGTAGACATAACACCCCCGGCAAATGAGAGGGCATGAGTTCTAATTTTTGCATGATCGTCTCCACCCATAGAGACAAAACTCAATACTTTTAAAGAAATCACTGGGAAAACGCAGGGCATCAAGTTCAATATTAGCCCACCAATTAAGGCAAATAGAATGGCTTGCCATAAGGACATGCTAGAAACAGATTGAAGATTTTCCTCTACCTGAAAACCTTCTCCGTTTAAACTTAAAATACCTGAAAAGAAGGTGATATCTGAACTTAAGAGTGGAACAGTAATCTCATAGGTGTCGTCGTTTAACTTGACCAGTTTTTGAGAGGGTGAGTAGATAAATAAATTATCTTGCTTGGGAAAAAGATACGCACTTGTAATTTCTTCAGAGGATTGAAAAGACACTTTCAAATTTTCTTGATCGTTTGAACTGTTGGTTTGTAAGAAGTTTGTTGGGAGCTCTTTTACCGCTTCGCTTAAAAGCAGGTTAGGTGTAGCTGAGGATAAATCTAGAGTTAAAGATGCGCTTTCAGGGATGCAAATGTCTGCACAAATTAAAAAATTAAATTCTAGGTTTATCTTTTCAAGCGGAGAGTCAAGAGAGCGAAAAACTTTGAATGGAAAAACGACATCACCCTCATATCCAAATGTCATTAAAGGTGGATAGGGTATCGTTACAGGGGTAGGCCATTGAACATTTTCTACTACTGTGCCATCACTTACCTTCCAATTAGCTTCAAATGGACTTCCAGAATCACCAGGATTTTCCCAATAGGTATGCCAGCCATCTTGCATCTCTAATCTCACCCCAACATAAAAGGATTCTTGGGTAGAATTTTCAATATTGGTAATTAAGCTGGCTCTCGCATGACCTGTTTCTACTGGATTTGCAGCAACTATTGAGCAGATCAACAGACTGCATACTAAGATAACGTTCTTCATGTTTTTCATGTTAAACCATTGTAATAAAAAAAGGGGAGCTAAGCTCCCCCGATCCAATTTGATTGAATTACTTGCTGCCTAATACCTTAGGAGTATTAATATCAATCGAGCGAGGCTTTTGCGCATCTGGAATAATCTTTTCTAATGCTAGAGTTAACATCCCGTTAACTAATTCGGCCCCATGCACTTCAACATTTTCAGCTAAAGTGAACTGCTGTTTAAAGGCTCTTTGAGCTATGCCTTGATACACAACCTCATTTGAATCACAGCACTCTAGAGTTGGACCTTTGTGCTCAATGGTGAGGATTCCCTCAGCCAACTCAATGTTAAGGTCTTCCCTGGCAAGACCAGCAACAGCAACATCAATAAAGATACGATTGGCATCTCTTCTGATGTTATAGGGTGGATAGCTTGAGGATCTCTCTGTTGTTTCAGAGAATCTCTGCAATCTATCAAATAAGTTTTCAAAACCTAACACACGAGTTGTTAGGAACGGATCGGTAAAATTAAGTACCATAATATAGCCCTCCTTAGTAGCGACTAATAATGCATATCCTTGCGGCATATGCTGTTAATAAACGTAGACCCAATTGGCATCTACCATACTTATCTAGGAACGATTAGAGAAAAATCAAGACTTAAAAATATTATTAATCCCAGCGGGTAACAAATTTTTCTATATCAAGCTCAGGTATGGCTTTCATTGTTCCGGTAGGAGTGCCTATATAAAGATAACCAATGATTTGATGATCAGACGATAAATTAAGGTACTCAACCACCTTTTTATTAAATGCTAGCTTGCCAGTTCTCCACATCCCAGCAAAGTTTTGTGCATGCAGAGCCAGCAAGATGCTTTGCGCAGCAGCTGCCGTTGAAAGCATTTGCTCTATTTCTGGCACTTTAGGGTGATCAGAAATTTTGGTAACAAGCACTATAACCATCGGTGCTCTGTAGGGAGCAGATTTATATTTTTCTAGTTGAGTAGGAGTGACATCTTCTATGTCTTTTGTTGCAAATTCTAAAAAAAGATCTGAGAGCTTGTCGAGGCCTTTGCCTGTAACTTCAATAAAACGAGAAGGTCTTAGCCATGCATGATCCGGTGCTCTTAATGCTGCTTGATAAACCTTATTCATTTGCTCTTTCGAAGGCATGGGAGTTGTTAATTCTCTGGGTGAGTTTCGCGAAATAAGATTGGTAATTGCGTC
>Ga0257127_1002666_pt1 | contig 10743 bp, 11 predicted proteins | sample SI060_135mmetaG_FD_190152 | JGI IMG/M metagenome (GOLD analysis project Ga0257127, IMG submission 190152) | Marine microbial communities from Saanich Inlet, British Columbia, Canada - SI060_135m | ecosystem: Environmental > Aquatic > Marine > Inlet | place: Canada: British Columbia | collected...
AGAATCGAGTTAGGAACGTGGGCCGAAAAAAAAAAATGCACAGCTTTTTCTTGTGCATTTTTATTTTTAGGCCTGCTCATCTCTCTCCAAAAAAAATCAAAAAAACAGGTCAGATGTAAATGGTGTGATTTAAAAATCCAAAATAATTGATTTACACCAACCATTTTTTTGTGAAATTTCCAAATTTTGAAAATAAAAAAGGACAAAAATAAATGTCCAAAACTGTTTTTGGACAAGATTTTTTTATCAAATTTTTTCAAAAAAACAGGTCAGATGTAAATGGTGTGATTATTATTTTCAATAATTCCACTTTACACCAACCATTTTTCCAATTCGTTCAAATTTCCCAGATTAATATGTAACCATATATTAAGGAAAATGATGACAAATGAGTTGCGAAAAGTTGCGAAAATATTTAGGTGTAAAAATTGTGAGTATGTCACGAGTAGAAAAAGCAGTTACGACAAACATTTATCCACAGGTAAACACAAAATGGTTACAAATGGTGACAATGAACCATTATATGTTTTTGAATGCGAATGTGGAAATTCTTATAAACATAGACAGGGGTTATCAAGGCACAAAAAAACGTGCACATTTATTGAAGAAGTTATTGAAGAAGAAAAGACAATTGCACAAACTAGTGGAGGACAAGACAATGAATTAGTTATGCTATTAGTAAAAAACCAGACTGATTTCCAAAATTTAGTAGTAACCCAAATGACAACACAACAACAGCAAATAAATGAAATAATACCAAAAATCGGGAATACAAATACAATGACGAATAGTAATAACACAATGAACAATACCACGAATAATAATAATAAGTTCAATATGAATATATATTTGAATGAGAAGTGTAAGGATGCAATGACATTATCAGACTTTATAGATAACCTCCAAATATCGGATGAGGATTTTGAAACAACAAGGACAGAAGGGATTATAAGTGGTCTAACGGATATATTCACAAAGGAATTGCGTAATTTAGATGTAAGGAAATTACCAATCCATTGCAGTGATATAAAACGTGAAACATTTTATATAAAAGAAGAGAATGAATGGGTAAAGGATGATGGGAAGAAATCCATATTATCAAGAGCAATAGACAAAGCGAAAGGGAAAGCGAATAAATTTCTCCCTGTTTGGATAGACGACCATCAGAATTGCTGGAAGAGTGAAAGCCCTTACCATACAGAATGGATGAATGTAATTACCATGCGATTTGGCGATGGAGACCCAAAATTCAACGAGAAGAATACGAAAAAAATAATCAAAAACATTGCAAATGAGGTGTTAATTGATAAAGAAACTGCAATGATTGATGATGAATAAATGAAAAATATAATGATATAAATATATATTATGACTTCAACATTCAATATATTAACAAGAATAAGACCACCGCTAAATTTAGAAAAACGATGTGTATATTGTGAATTAGATGAGAAAACATTATATGTAATAAATCAGAAACGAGATATACTAAATAAAATAGTTCATACCCGAAGAAATTTCTCATTTGATAAAGTGTATGATATAGATTATGGAAACTATGATATTTTTGTAGACTTGAAACCAATAATAGAGAAAACATATACCCAAAAGAAAGATATAACATTATTTATGTATGGACAAACAGGTTCGGGTAAAACTCATACGTCAATGGGATACCAAGACGAGAAGGGATTATTATATTTGTGGTTACAGTATATAAAAGATAAGGAGGATGAAGAGGAAAATGTATATATAACTAGCGTTCAAATACACAATGATAATTGTTTTGATATATTTAATAACAATTCAAAAATAAGTCAGTTGGAAGATAAGAATGGAAAAATCCATTTAAGAAATTGTAAGAAAAAATATTTAAATGAAATAAGCGTAACCGAATTAATAGAAGATATAAAAAATACAAGAATAGTTGGTTTATCAAGTGAGAATGACAAATCCAGTCGTTCCCATTTATTAATACAAATATGGTTAAAAAATAATTTAGTGAATATAATAGATTTAGCGGGAAGTGAAAAAGCAGTCAATAATATTTGCGCAAATAGAAATCAAATGCGCGAAAATGCGAATATTAATAAAAGCATTATGGTTTTAAAAGAATGTATTCGAGCAGTGAAGCAAAAACAACCATACATTCCATTTAGACAATCAAACCTAACGAAAATATTAAAAGATACATTTTTGAATAATAATGTTTCAGTAGTAATAGCAACATTATCACCCGAATTACGCAATGCCGGTGATACATTAAACACGTTATCATATATTTCCGATATGAAATCATTAAAACGGCAGGTATCCGAACCAATATTAATGAAAATGCAACCAATTAAAGAAGAAGAAAATATGCGAAACCAGTTCAAGGATAGAATAAAAACCACGTTGGAAGAACTTCATAACATCCGTATAAAATTATTTGAAAGATATAAATATACAAATAATAATTCGGATAAAGAAACTTTCAAAACCAATTTATTAGATGAGATAAATACACTCCATAAAATATTAGACTTTATTTAGTATTTATGAATACCCTACAATAATATATATTAGTAATATATATATATATATTATCATCAAATGGGCGAAAAAAAGAGTACCGAAATAAAATATTTATATGATGAAATCATTAAATCCCAAAATTTGGAAAAAGCAATGTATAAAGAATTAGAAACATATAAAACATCTAAAGAAAAAACACTTGAAATCGTTCGTCAAATAAATGCCTATGTAATACAACGTAGAAAATTATTAAGTAAATATCGTACGATGTGTTATGCAGAATGTGGAAAATGTGAAAAGAAAGAGAAGATTGATAAACCTATAGAATATACAAAATTAGAAAAAAAAGTTACACGGGGAAATGATATAAAAAAGTTATATAAAAAGCCCTACGAAAAGTGTAAAGAAGAATGTAATAAAGATAATAACTGTGTTGGATTTACTTGGCGTAATGTTCGTAACTGGCGAAGAAGAAAATGTATTCTAAAAAATAAAATAGGAAAAATACGTAATTCAAAAAGATGGACATTATTTCAAAAAGACATTGAGGACGAGGATGAGGATGAGGATGAGAATGAAATTAATGAAATATGTAGCAAATTTGAAAACGCAATAGATGAAGAAGAAAGATTAAATGTAATGAAAAACGAACTTACGCAACGATTAAAATTAACATTACCATTGGAGAGCAATACATTAAAATCAATATTTTTAAATACATATTCAGATAAATATTATTCATCAACTGCGAATATAATGCGAATGATATTTTTGTTTTTTTTATTGCTAAATATTGTATTTATACTACAACTAAATTTACAGCAACTTCCGGTGTTCATATTCAATATAACGAAAATATTATTAATAGGGTATTTTGGAACGAAGATATATATATCATATCAAGACCATTACACGCGAGATAATGTAAATTACGATAAATATAGTTTTGCAAATGATGGTGCGCAATATAGTATGGGAACAACTCAATTTGATGATACAAATGTTGATACAAATGTGAATGAACTGGTTTTAGATTTATGTGAAAATGGCAATTGTTGTCCCGACCAAATGTTTTTTGATAATATTAAAGGAAAATGTGTAGTAGGTGTTCAAGGTCTAGTAGATGTAGTAGGTAGTTACCCAGAATAATTACACCGCAATATAGATATTATATGTATATTTTATATATATATATAATATATTATACAATACAATACAAATGTCATTAAGTGCAAAACAAGAAGCGAATTATGGAAGTATTATAAATAATCTAGATAATAGGTTTGCAGAAAAGAAAAAAAATATATTAATGGACATAGATAATAATAAACGGTCAAAAGAAATCGCAAAATATTATAGTTCAAAGTATAAGGTTTACGCCGATTTGTTTTTTTATGCGTGTATAATAGTTATAATATATTTACTAATACGTTATTTAGAAGTAATCGGATTATTACCTAGTTTCATAGTAACCCCATTTTTGCTATTATTATCAACCTTAGGTGTACTATATTTTTTATATATACTTTTTGATATAAAAATGCGAAGTAACATTAATTTTGACAAATATAACTATAACTATAATGATAAATATAGGAATACAACCCCTGCTAAATATCTACCGGGTAATAATTCTTGTATTGGTGATGACTGCTGTCCTGTTGGCACAACATTTGATATGAGTTTAAATAAATGTACCTTATAAATAAATATAAGGTACAAATAAATTATCTATGAATAATATATTATACAATTCATAAATAATGAACAATAATTATCCCGATATACATAACATACATAACGTATATAACACGTTTGATATTAATGTATTTGATACAATACCTCCGGTAAAAGAAGGTTTTATATGTAAGGAGGGAATGGAAACAAATAAAACAGCATTTTGCCCTGCACAAGGGACATATAGTATTGATATGTTATTAAACCCAAATATGGAAGTATTCGATACAAATAGATATACAATTATAGAAACAGAAACAAAAAACACATATGATTTATTGAAACGTTCAGAGATTTGTACGACAGTTAATAATGAAGATTTAATAAAAAAATATAAAAATAAAGTAGATACAGAGCAAGACATTTTAAAAGCCGAACACTTACAACTATTACAATACTATGAAAAATTTATGAGTGATATACAAGCTATGTTAGAGCAGCAAGCAGAAGACAATACAAATACAAATACAACACTTAATTATACGGGTAAAAATAAAAATATAGATGATATAAATAAAAGAAAGAGTTACTATCAATCTGTACAATCACAGGAAAGAAAATGGTATATACGATTAATTGAAATTATATATATAATCGTCTGGTTTATAATGGCAGTATCTGTATTCTTAAAACCAGGGTTAAGTATTTTAAACAAAGTTGCAACAATAATCTTATTTTTAATAGTCCCTTATTTTACATACAATTATTTAATAGAATGGATACAAATAATAAAAAATTACATACTAACAACATTCAATGTTTATGATAGTGTTTACAATAACGTGAAATGAAATATGAAATATGAAATATGAAATAAAAAATAAAAATTATATCACAATGATTTTTATTTTTACACATTTAGTATATTGTTTTTACAATGGTTGAACAATAACCTCATCATCATCATTATCATCATCAAAACTTATACGGCAATTTTTCCATCCTTTATTTTGAGAGTAAAGCCCAAATTTAGAATCCATTGCGGTATATAATTCATTTGCTGATGGTGGTTTTCCACCACGCATATCGGTAATATATAATTTAAACTCTTGGTATAATTCACCTTTCCTTGAAATTTTTACCCCGTCTTCTTGTACAATGCGGGCATTAATGAACTCAGATGTAATGTCTTGTTCATTTCTATAACTTTTGCTGGATTCACTAACTATATCGCAAGGAGTAACAATTCCTTGTTTCACGCAAGCAATTTCTACAAGTAAAGACATTAATACTGCCTTCCATGAAGCGAATTTTTTATTAATACCTTTATCCTTCGCAAATTTATTCTTAGATGGGTCTGGTTTTTCATCGGTGAAATATGATATATGGTCAACTTTATCAATACGTCTCCAAACACCATCACTTTTGTCAGCAATATCGTATAAATTATTTGTGCAAACAATAGGTTTAAACTGGGGTATAAATTCAACTGGATTGCTATATAACCCCCTTGCTACAATTTTATCTGTACCTCCAGTAAGTTCTTTCATAACACCATCATTTAATTTGTCCCCTTTTCTAGGTTCGCTTGCAATAGCAATCCTTTTATTTTTCAACGCCATCATTTCTGTTTGTGTACCACCCAATTTATGCCTTTCGTTCGTAATTAATTGCGCAGGTAACACCCCACAATATTCTCCCATTACCTCAGCAAGTAGGTCCATAACAATTGATTTACCATTCGACCCCTTACCAATAAATATGTAAAATTTCTGATTTAAGTTTCCACCAATTAATAGGGACGCTAATAATTCCCAAATGAAGTTGGACAATTCCTGTTGGGGATAAATCTGGGTAAAGAATTCTTTAATTTCTCGTTCTTCTTTTTGATATTTTGTCTTAATTTGTTCAATTGGGATGTAATCATACCCAACCCCAATTGTAATGTAATCTTCGGGTCTACCTGTTCGGAATTTTTTTTCGTTGAAATCAAATACTCCATTATCAAACGAAAGTAAATGATTATATTGGTCAGATTTTTGTATAAACTCTTTGTCATAGAATAGTTGTTTTACACTAGCAAGCATGCCCTTTTTCTTTGATTCATTCCTACAATTAGAAGCTATTTTAAGAATAGTTGTAATTTTTTCCTCATATTGTTTGTGTTCTTTACTTTCTTGTTCCAAATTTTGATTATGTAGGAAATTAACGACAGCAATCATTTTATCCTGCAACATATCATATATGGTGGAACTAATAATTGTCAAAATTTCGGGTTCGCCCTGAATTACATTCCATCTGTTTTTATTATACACAAACCACACATTGTTTTTATGGTCTGCTAATATAAAATGTTCTTTAAACTTACAATGTATGATTAACCCCATGTCATAATCACACCCTTTTGATTTAATTGCTTGGTCAATGTAATATTCAATACTTGTTTTTTGTAAAGTTTCCCATTTATTTTCAACACCTTTTTTACCCGCATAACACGATTTTGCCCAATAACCGATTGATTTACTTGTTAAACAAGTATCATCTTTCTTAAAATCTTTCCACATCTCATAGTGGCCAATTATTGTGTTTTTAATGTTTACATCAGAAAAGTCATTTTGATATTTTTGCGATTTTGCACTAAAAAGCATCCAGGAAATAAACAGGCGGTCATCAGTATTTTTCAACGCCCACCCGACCTCAATCCATTGCTTATAATTATCACTGTATGTAGAGTCAATAATCATTAAATAATCGTGGGTTTCCTTGAATATATAATTCGCACTAATAGACATATCAACGTCCATCAATTCCTGACAAATTCGTTCTAAATGTTCGACCGACGTAACATTTGCGATATTAAATGTTTCTTCGCGGGTTATTGAACGGACCTTTGCTGGTTTAATTGTATTAAATAATTCAATAATATGCGGTTTTAACTCCAATTGTACATTACCTTTGTAATGAGCAGATAATTTCTTAAAATCACATACATTTTTTTTGTATTTAACAAGGTCGTCTTTTTTTAAGAGTTCAAATTCATCGTTGTCATTTAATGTACAATTGTAATGATATGTTAAATTATAACGTTCATTGCCAGGTTTCTTAGAACCATATAATTGCCAATTTGTATTACCTGTTGCAATAGAATCATCAACAATGTCTGTTATACTATTTGTTAATGGTAGGTCATTCAAAAAGTCACCAATGTCTTCTATTACTAATTCTCTTAATTTTGTATGTGCCTTGCGTTCACATTGAACCCCAATTAATAAATGTATTCCATCCTTTACAATTACCTTGTCGTCTTTGGTTAAGCGATTAATCGTTTTTTTTTCGAAAACATATACAGGTATCTGTCGGTTTTCATTAAAATGAAACATTGTTTTCATTTTCTCTAAATATACACCAATTATACTTTCGATAGTACTAGCATTATGTTGTCGTTTTGTGATAGTTTCGTCATATTTAAAATCTAAGTCTATAAGGATGGGACTGACGCTGTCGTCCTCTTTCGCTTGCCTTTCAGTAAGATAATCATCTGTACCATCATTAAATACTGTATCCATATATATTCTATAAAAGTTGTCTAACTCATCCTCAGAAATAAAATATGAACCACCATAAAGTCCGCAGTCTTTATTACCTATCCTAGTATGGGTATGTGTTGACTTTGAATTTGGTACCTTTTTATGTTGATGATTTCTTAGAAAATCTTCTAAAATATTTTTTTTCCCAGGCATTAGAATAGTATATACACACATATATTTTTACATTTATATCAATTTTTATTTTAATCCAAAAATACTAGTTCGCCCGAGTATGGGGCGTCAAATATTTTAATATTTTAATAATATTACCAACTACAAAGATACATTATATTGTTTCTTAATATTTCAATAAGAAATAATATAAATTATATATTTGACGAAATTACACAATTTGAACGCATCACATCATTCATATTATTATGTATAATAATTGCTCAAATATATAAATATATATTAAACAATTATTATTACTAAGATATAATAAAAAATATTTATGAGTGAATCACACATGCCACGTGTTAATGCAGTTCGTCTCTTAAAAGATGTTCGTTCCATTTATAAAGACAATTTACACGACCAAGGTATTTATTATCACCATGACGAGGAGAATATGGCAAAAGGATATGCATTAATTTTTGGACCAGAAAATACACCATATCATAACGGTAACTATCTATTTACGCTTGATTTTCCTACATCATACCCATACGACCCACCAACATTAACGTTCGAAAATAGATATAATAACATTCGTTTTCATCCTAATTTATATCGCAATGGTAAAGTGTGTATTTCAATATTAAATACGTGGAGTGGCGAAAAATGGTCGGCTTGCCAATCTATTAAATCTGTTTTATTAACAATTTGTACAATATTAACAGAAAACCCATTGTTACACGAACCCGGTATCAAAAATTCACACGAAGATTATAACAAATATAATAAAATAATTAGTTACATGAATATTAAATGTAATATACTAGAAATACTAAATGACATAGATAACCGAGGTAAATTTATTTTTTTTAAGGACATAATAATGAATAAATTTAAAGAAACCTACAATACTTCTATTAAAAATTATATAGAAAAGTATGAAAACCTCGCTGATATAGTTATACATACACGTATTTATAATATGATGGTCACCCTTAATTATAAAGAACTAATTTGTAAATATAAAAAAATATATCATAATGTAACCTCTGATAAAATAATTGATACAGAAGAACAAATGATGGTTTAATTATTTTCATTTCAATATCATCTAATAGATAACTTTAAAATTGAAATAGAAACAAATTATATAATATATAATATATAATATATAATATGAACTTTTGTAATGTATGTGAAAATATGTACTATATGCGCATTAATGAAGAGAGTAAAGAACAACTTCAATTTTATTGTAGAATGTGTGGAAATGTAGATGAAATATTGAATAAGTCTTCTTTATGTTTAAGTGAGTACAGTGAAGATAATAATAACGATTCAATTATTCAATCTGTAAATAAATATACTAAGTTTGACCCTACATTACCTCATATTCATAACATACAATGTCCAAATAATGAATGTATCTCAAACAAAGAAGACAAAGAAGACAAAGAAGACAAAGAAGAAAAATATGAAAAAGATGGTATTGATATTAAAAAAAATGAGGTTGTCTATGTAAGGTATAATAATACCGATATGAAGTACGTTTATTTATGTTGCAAATGTGACCACGTATGGAAAAGTGACCTTGTATACAATAGTTAAATAATTGGTGTTAAACTATCAATATTTGTAAAACTATTATTGTCCAATATATTTTCATTCGCATTCATATTCATATTCGCATTCGCATTCATATTCGCATTCATATTCGCATTCAAATTAATGTTATCTTCTTTTTTCACATCATCAATATTTTCATTAATTAACTTACTTAACTCGTAATCCATATTTTGAGCATTATCCTGGCATTGTACGGTATTGGTATTCATATGTTGAACATTATCCTGGTGTTGTAATGTATCCATGTCAGTTATATTTCGCTTATTAATGTGGGTTTCAAATAAATCAATATCATAATTTTCTTTTAAATATTCTAACAAAAAATGAACTATTAATATTATTAAAGTTGACACTAAAATATTATTAAAAATCCATATAGCATTGTATATTAGTTCCATTTTTCTTATTAATTTAATCAAATATTAATTAGATAGACGAATAAACGAAATGATATCTTCTTTTAAAAATAAATTGTCCAAATCTGCAGAACTATAAGCTGCGTGTTTATCATGCAGTTGAAAATATACATCATGTATTTTGTTTGTATCTAAATTATATTCAACCATACAAATTAACGGGGATTTCTCGCGTAATTTAAATCTCTGAATTAATTTATTTATTTTGCTATGTTTGTTAGATATACAATACACCTCTTTCATTTCCTTTTTAACAATGGTTCTATCAATTATAATTGTGCAATTTTCACAATAGTTATCGATTGTTTCTATACCACCATCAATATAATTAATTTTATATATACGCTCATTTTCAACAAAAAATACACCATTTTCACTATAAATTTCAACTGTCGTCTTTTGTAATTCTAGAATACAATTTTCTTCCAGTTTTTTTTTCAAATTATTATTGTTATATTTGAATGAATTAACATAGATTTTCATATTTCGCTATTATTATTAATTAATATAAACTATTTAAACCTTTATTTTATATAACTACAACAGTGATTTAATGCCGAAGGTTGTTATTATTGAAAAGAATGCTAATAAAAAAGAGGTCAATGTAAATGTTGAAAACCTGGATATTGAACTTTTTTCGCAGACGTGTGGATTTCGTAAATTTAACGATTTTGAAAATCATATCATTTGGGAAGTTGAATACGAAGATAATATATACGATATATATTTATTTGGCAAATCAACAGGTAGAGCAAATACTGAAAATAAATATGATTTCCCACCACCGGTCGATGAATTGTTAT
>Ga0257127_1002676_pt1 | contig 10705 bp, 8 predicted proteins | sample SI060_135mmetaG_FD_190152 | JGI IMG/M metagenome (GOLD analysis project Ga0257127, IMG submission 190152) | Marine microbial communities from Saanich Inlet, British Columbia, Canada - SI060_135m | ecosystem: Environmental > Aquatic > Marine > Inlet | place: Canada: British Columbia | collected...
AAATAGCCCCTAAAGGGGCTTTCACGATATTGTATAACAATTTATTTGCTTTAAATAGACAATTATTAGTATTTTTTGATTTTAATGAGTTAAATTTTAGAGGGTTTATGGTAGTGGGGGCAGGATTCGAACCTACGACCTTTGGGTTATGAGCCCAACGAGCTACCAGACTGCTCCACCCCACACTGTATAAGGATTCTATAGTCTATAAAAATAATTTTCAAGTATTAAAAAAATTGCTTATTGAGTACTGGCTAAGCTGTCCTAAAACATCTGGCAATAATCCTAAAAGGATAAGACCTAATACATATATACCAGTTATATATAATTTAGATGTACTTGCTAATACATTCTTTGCTTCATCAAAATAAATAACTTTAATTACTCTTAAATAATAGTAAGAGCCAACAACTGTCATTAGTACAGCAAATATGCCAAGCGGAATATTATTTGTCTCAACAAGGGACTGAATGATAAAAAGTTTTGCATGGAATCCTATAAATGGAGGTATTCCAATATAAGATAATAATATAAACATTAATAGAAAAGCAGTGAATGGGCTAGTTGAATTTAAACCACTTAAATCGCTAATATTTTCAATGGGTTTATTTCTACATATTAGTTGAGATAATAATCCAAACGCAGCTATTGTGGTTACTACATATGTTAAAGTGTAAAACATAGCTGCCTTATATCCTATGATTGACCCAACCGATAAACCTAGGAGTATAAATCCAATATTAGCAATTGTAGAGTATGCTAGCATACGTTTAATATTAGTTTGGGATATAGCAACGATATTTCCAATTAGAATAGATAATATAGAAAGTATAATTACCATATCAGCCCAAAATAAAAATAATCCAGAAAAGACATTTGTTAATAATTTAATCAATATGACAAATACAGCAATTTTAGGAATTGTACTAAGTAATAATGTAGTAGTAATTATAGACCCATGATAAACATCTGGGATCCACATATGAAATGGAGCTGCACCAAACTTAAAAGAAAGACTAATTAATATAAATATTAAAGCGAATAATAATCCTATTACCTGAACATTATCTATGCCATTTGTAATATTAAAAGACGCAATATGTATGAATATTTCATTAAAGTTTAAACTTCCAGTCAAACCATATATTAAAGAAATTCCAAATAATAAAAATCCAGAAGAGATTGCTCCTAAAATATAATACTTAACAGCGGCCTCTGATGAAAATAATGAATTCTTATTAAAAGCAATTACAGAATAAAGAGACAATGATAATAGCTCAATACCGAGATACAGTAATAACATATTTTGAGATGATATCATTATCATCATTCCTAGCAATCCAAACAAAGTGATCAAAAAATACTCAGTTCGAAAGATATTAAAATATTTTAAGAAAACTGAAGTATAGTAAAAAATCATAGCCAAACTAAGTAATATAAATATTTTAAATATATTTGAAAATATACTTGTATCATATAGCTCAGAATTATTATCGGTAAGGTAACTAATATGTGAATAAATATAGTACGCACAGAAAATTAGGGATAACTGTATAAGATAATAGGAAATATATTTTAATTTATTAGGAAGAAATAAATCTAATACTATAATAAAACATAATGCTGATGTTATTATGATTTCAGGAAAGATATATAAATAATTTATCATATTTAGTATTTATTAGTTATTATTTTAATCATATTCATAGATGACTCTTCACTTATATTGAGAAGGAGATCAGGCTTAATCCCAATCAATATTACTAAAATAGCCAGTATTAGTAATGGCCAAAATTCATCAAAGCGTAATATTTTCATAGAAGCTACATTATCATTATTAACTTCTCCAAATAAAACTCTTTTTCCAAGCCATAAAGAATATGACGCTGCTAGCACCAATGTTGTAGATGCTAAAACAGCATACATTATATTATTTTTTATTGCCGCAATTAGGACCATAAATTCACCAACAAAACCAGATGTTCCAGGTAATCCGGAGTTAGCTAACAAAAAAAACATCATCAATGCAGAAAATACCGGCATTACTTGACCAATTCCTGACTGATCATCTATCATTCTAGATTTTGTGCGTGAGTATATAATTCCAATACAAATAAAGAGTCCAGCGGAGATTAGACCATGAGATAACATCTGCATGATAGCTCCTTGCAATCCAATATGGGAAATATTTTGTATATCTTGCGCCTGCCCTATAGTGTTAAATACAAGGAATATACCAAGCGTAACGAACCCCATATGAGCAATAGATGAATAAGCAATCAACTTTTTCATATCCTGTTGAGCGATTGCCACAAAGCTAATATAAATTATTGCTACTAGAGATAATGGGATTAAGAAATTATTTAAATAAAATCCTGCATCTGGTGTGATTGGTAATAAAAATCTAATCATTCCATAGCCTCCGACTTTAAGCAAGACTGCAGCTAATATCACTGAACCTGATGAAGGTGCCTCAACATGGGCATCTGGCAACCATGTATGAACAGGCCACATAGGGACTTTTATGCCAAAAGCGATTAGAAATGCCAGGAAAATAAGTATCTGAGTATCAAGACTTAAAACTAAATTATAGTAATCTAGAATATAGAAGCTATTGGCTTTAAATGATAAGTACAAGAGCGCTACTAACATTAAGACTGAACCTAGGAGCGTATAGATGAAAAATTTTATCGTAGCATAAACTCTATTCGGTCCTCCCCAGATACCAATAATAAGAAATAATGGAATAAGCATTGCTTCAAAGAATATATAAAAAAGTATACTATCAAAAGCACAAAAAACTCCTAGAAGAAGACCCTCGAGAATAAGGAATAATGCGATATATTTATTATTTTGTTGTCTAGATTCTGAAAAATTAAACAATATTATAAGAGATGTAACAGTAGTTGTTAATAGTATAAATAATAAAGAAAAACCATCCACAGCAAGATGATAATTAATATCCAAATTATAGATCCATATATGCTTTTCATTAAATTGTAATAAGTATTGAGAAGTATCAAAATTGATTAATAGAACTATTGAAATAAAAAGAGTTACTGTAGATATAGTAAACCCTGAAACCTTTATGAGTTGATCATTTTTCTGATCGATAAATAATAAAAGTACACCACCTATTAATGGGGTCCATATTAGTAAGCTTAGTAATGGAATGTCTAAATAAAGCATATTAGAGATTATAAAATATTATTAAAAAAAGTAGTAAACCGATAATCATTGTAAAGGCATAGTGGTATAGATATCCGGTCTGTATAACTCTAACCTTAAGTGAAATGAAAGCAACCAGTTTTGCAGTACCATTTACAAAAAAATTATCAATGATATTAACATCGGACTTCATCCATACCATATTTGCAAGTCTCTTAAAGTATGAAGGTATGACTATATTAGATAGATTAGTAAAACCATATTCATTTAGAAGAATATTATGCAGTGAAGGATATTTTTTAGAAATCTTCTCAGGAAAATCATCATTTTTATAATATAAAAAATAAGAAGTTATAATGCCTAAAACAAGCACTATAAAACTTATGCTAGTAAATGAGTGGAGGAGAAAAGAGACGGAGTCTTTGATATATAATATATAGAATTGTTGAGTCCTAATATTATCAGTAATAGATTCTTGAAAAAAATTATTGAAAAGTACTGAATCGAATAAAGCCCATCCTATAAAAGCACTTGGTATTGCGAGTACTATAAGCGGTATAATTAAAGCATCATTATGCTCTAAATCTAATCTCTTTTTAACTTTTAACTGATTGTTTCCCAAAAAAACTTTAATGAATATTTTACATGTATATAGAGTTGTAATGAATATTCCTAGAATAAGTGAATAATAAGCTAAAGAATTATTATGTTTAAATATATCTATAATTAAATCTTTAGAGAAAAACCCTGACATTGATGGAAAACCCATTAAAGATATGCCAGCAATAAAAAATGTTACAAATGTTATTGGCATAACTTTTCTTAATCCACCCATCTTAGTAATGTTCTGTTCATGATGACATTTTAAAATTATCGAACCTGCACATAAGAATAATAAAGCTTTAAAAAATGCATGAGTTAAAAGATGGTATATCGCAAACGAATAATAAGATGCGCCTAATGCAGCAGTCATATATCCTAATTGAGAAATTGTAGAGTAAGCTATTATTCTTTTTATATCATTCTGAACTAGAGCAACCATTCCCATAAATAAGGCTGTAGAAACACCTATTGCTAATATTAGACTTAATACATAACCAGATAAATCATAAAGAGGAGATAGTCTCGCAACCATAAAAATACCTGCTGTCACCATTGTAGCTGCATGAATTAAAGCGGATATTGGTGTTGGACCTTCCATCGAGTCTGGCAACCAAAAATGAAGTGGTATCTGAGCAGATTTAGCAGCAGCCCCCATGAAAAGTAATAGTGCTGTAAATGGCAATAGATCTATCTTGAATCCAAGTAAATTTATTGTACTATCGACTAGAAGTGGTAATTTATTAAAAAACTCAGTGTAATTAAGACTATTTGTAGTAACAAAGACTAGAATCACACCTAGTAACAAACCAATATCACCAACTCTATTAACAACAAATGCTTTTAGATTAGCATTCACTGCACTAGCCTTATTATACCAAAATCCAATTAATAAGTATGATGACAAGCCTACCAATTCCCATCCTATAAATAATTGTAAAAAATTATTGGAAAATATTATAAACAACATAGAGAATGTAAAAAAATTGGTGTAAATGAAGAATCTCCTGAAACTACTGTCTCCCTCCATATATGCTATTGAATACATGTGCACAAAGAATGAAATAAAAGTCACGATAAAGGACATTATAATGGTCAGACTGTCTATTAGTAAACCTATCTCAAAAGAATACCCATTAGTTGCATACCATGTATAAAGCAAGTAACTTTCACTGACTTTGGGTTCAGATAGATACGTTATAAAGAGCCATAATGATAATAACATTGATATCCCAATAGCCAAATTTGCTATAACACTACTAAGAATATTAGTGCTTTTATTTTTTAATAAAAGAGTTATGGCTCCAACAAGAGGAGAAAATATAATTATGATTGATTGCCAGTACACTATCCTTTTAACCTCGCAATATCTTCAACATTGATACCTTGTTTATTTCTATATAAAACGACAATTATAGCAAGACCAATTGCTGATTCAGCAGCAACAACAGTGAGAATAAAAAATACAAATATTTGGCCAGTCAGATCATTAAGATAATTTCCAAATATTATAAAATTAAAATTAATAGATAGAAACATAAGCTCTAATGACATAAGCATGATAATAATATTCTTTCTATTTAGAAATATACCCGCAAGCGAGATGCTAAATAAAATAGAGCTAAGAATTAAGTAATGGGACATTGGGATCATTTTATTCTGTCCTCATCCCTTATAATTAAGAGCCTATCTTTCTTAGACACATTAACTTGATCACTTGGGTTCTGATATTTGTTAGTTGCACTTTTCTTAAGAGTTAATGTTATTGCTGATATTATTCCAAGTAACAAAATAATTGCTGCTATCTCAAATGCTAAAATATATTCAGTATAAAGCAGATAACCAAGATTCTTCGTGTTATCCGTTCCTATAAGGTCTATAGACGTAATGATATTATCGTCCGAGTTCTCAAATTGATTATAAAAGAAGTAAGAAAGTAGTCCTGCTATAGTTGCAAAAACAAAGATACCTATCGGCAAATATTTCACAAAACCTTCTTGAACCTGAGATATATTTATATCCAACATCATAACTACAAAAAGAAATAAGACCATTACGGCTCCGACATATACGAGTATTAGTATTATAGATAGAAATTCTGCATTTAATAATAACCATAATATAGCTGAAGAAAAAAATGAAAAAACTAAGCTGATGGCAGATTTAACAGGATTATTTAAAGTTACCACGGCTATAGAGCTGCTCAATAGCAACAAAGAAAATATATAAAATATTATTATTTCTACATTCATACTATTACATTAATTTATGTTATTTCTATCTTTGATTTCTTCTTTTTCATAGACATCACCAATTTCAAGCAGCTTGTCTTTGGAAATAACTCTTTCATCTCTCGACTCAAAATGAAATTCAAATATTTTAGTCTCAACAATGGCATCAACCGGGCAAGCTTCTTCGCAAAAACCACAGTAAACACATTTAAATAAATCAATATCATACTTTGTTGTTCTTCGTGTTCCATCTTTTCTCATCTCAGTGTCAATTGTTATAGCTAATGCTGGGCAAACTGCCTCGCATAATTTACAACCAATACATCTTTCTTCACCATTAGGATATTTTCTCAATGCATGCAATCCCCTAAAACGTGGCGATTGTGGTGTTTTTTCTTCTGGATATTGGACTGTTATTGATTTAGTAAATAATTTTTTTCCTGTAATAGATAGACCTTTCAAAATTTCTAATAAAAATAAGCTTCTTAATAATTTAATAATAATATTCATCATATAATAAACCATGGTTCAATTTTGTAATATATCATAATGCCTTCTAAGAAAATCCATATAATAGTTATAGGAAGAAAAATCTTCCAACCCAGTCTCATGATTTGATCATATCTATATCTAGGTAATGTTGCTCTTAGCCATAAGAAAATAAATATAAAAAAAAGTGTTTTGATAGAAAGCCAAATAAAACCAGGGATCCAGCTAAAATAAATATCTAAAAAAGTATTTTCAAATGGAGAAAGCCATCCGCCAAAGAACATTATGCTTACAAGTATGCTAATAAGGATAAGGTTCATATACTCAGCAAGAAAGAACATTGCGAAAGCTACTCCTGAGTATTCAACATGAAAACCAGCAACAATTTCGGACTCTCCTTCGGATACATCAAATGGAGCTCTATTAGTTTCCGCTACACCAGCAATGAAATAAATTACAAACAATGGAAATAAGGGAAGCCAATACCAATTAAACATCCCGCCTCGCTGTGATATTATAATTTCTTGTAAATTTAAACTTCCTGCGGCCATTAATACCCCTACTAGGGCAAAACCCATGGCTATTTCATAAGCAATTATTTGTGCTGCCGATCTCATGGATCCTAAGAAAGCATATTTAGAATTAGAGGCCCATCCTGCTAATATCACCCCATAAACACTAAGAGAAGTAAGAGCTAATATAAATAATAATCCTGCATTTATATTTGCAATTACAAAATATTCAGATAGTGGGATAACTGACCAAACTAATAAAGAGGGCACAAGCATTATAATTGGTGCTGTCAAAAATAGGCCTTTGTTAGCATTAGAAGGAAGAATAATTTCTTTTGTTAATAGCTTAATTACATCAGCTATTGGCTGAAGAAACCCAAAAGGGCCAACTCTAGTTGGCCCTAATCTTGACTGCATAAATCCAATAATCTTCCTTTCGGAATAAGTCGTATATGCAACTATTAAAAATAATGGCAATACAACCATTATAATATCAACCAAAATATCAAGTATTAAAAATATAATATTCATTTTGTCACATTAGTTTGTAGATTATCTGATTGACTAATTATATTTTTATTATTAATTTTTTTATTCATTAAAGAAACTTGTCTGAGAGATTCTGACCTTCTAACTATTAAATCAGTTTCATTAGTCTCACGGGATAAATCATGGGCTATTACATTTTCCATATCATTATTAGAATTAATATCACTCATATCAGAAACGGGAGTGCTGAAATTAAGGCCATCTAAAGATTCAGCTAACTCACCTCTAATCTCATCTATTGAATAATCTCCTAAATTATTTAATTTCAAAATATCATTAAGTATAGACCACCCTACATGTATATTTTTACTTGGCTGTACTATTGGCTGGAACGTTTGATAAGTTCCCTCAATATTTATGTACCCTCCATCTGTTTCCGCAAAGGTAGTTATTGGAATAATAATATCAGCATACTTTTCTATGATTGGAGTAATATAACTAGTAAAAAATATATTACACTTAGATGTGTCAAGTGCATGCTCAAGGTCTTGTTTATTAAAAAAATCAAACTCAGGTTCTAAATTATAAAAGATATAGGACGAAAGATGACTCTTTATCATCTCGTAAGAATTCTTCCCGATTTGTCTAGGCTTTCCTCCACCTAGTTCTCTGTGAGGTAAATTACCCAAGAGCCATCCTGAAGTAGAGTTACAAAATTCTGTCAAGAATCCAATATTTGCATCTATCGATGAACTAAATTCAGATATTTTTCTTAGGATACTAGATTGATTGGGTGATCTAGAAACTGATGGTCCTATAATAAACAATGTCTCACCATTCTCTAAAGAGAAATTACTAGTATTTAAAAATAAGTCAATATTATCATGCGTAATAATTTGCTTATGATGCAGAGAGAAATTCTCTTCTAAAGAGTTGAAATTAAAAGAATATACTTTTGTATTATTTTTTGCGAGAGCATTTAGTCTTATTGAGAGAACTGGATATTCTGTTTTAACATTCACACCCACTAAGATAATATTTTTATACTTTTTGAGGTCATTAAGATTACAGCCTAGCGAGGGCATTATTGGATAACTATCTTGATAAGAAAAATCACTTTCTTTTGTTCGATGATCTATATTTGTGATACCAAGCTTCTTAAATATTTTTTGAAATAAAAAATGTTCCTCAGACGTAGACTGTCCTGAGATTAAACATCCGATGTTCTCTTGCCCATACTCCTTGATATTTTTGCTAATCAAATCATTAACTTGATGTGACATAGAATCAAAATCAATTTCAACTAATTTACCATCGACCTTAATTAAAGTTTTCTCAGCTCTATCTTTGGCATAAATACCTTCATAACCAAATCTATCACGATCTGATAACCAAGTTTGATTAATTTCTGAGTTTTCAGATGGTACTGCTCTGACGATTTTATTGTTATATATATGATAGTTTATATTAGAACCTATGCAGTCATGAGGAGAAATACCGCATATTTGTTTCAAATCCCATGTTCTAGCTTTGTATCTATAGGGTTTATTATTCAGCGCTCCTACAGGACAAAGATCAATCATGTTTGCAGATAATTCAGATGAAACACCCTCCTCTATAAAGACATCAATCTTCATATCCTCTCCACGATTAAGCAATCCGAGTTCTTTTACATTGCTTATCTCTTCACCAAATCGAACACATCGCGAACAATGTATACATCTTGTCATATCCGTTGAAATCAAGGGGCTGATATCTTTATCAACAACTACTCGTTTAAATTGCATATACTGAGAATGGTCATCACCATGCTCTAGAGATATGTCCTGTAATTCACACTCTCCTCCTTGATCACATATAGGGCAGTCAAGCGGATGATTGATTAATAAAAATTCCATTGAGTTTTTTTGAGCAATCTTTGTTTTTTCAGAACCTGTAGAAACTCTCATCTCATCTCGTAATGGAGTTGAACATGCAGGTTGTGCATATTTTACACCTTCAACATCAACTAAACACATTCTACAGCTAGCTACAACAGATAAATGTTTATGGTAACAAAATCTAGGGATATGAATTCCTACTTTATCGCATAACTCTATAATGGTTTCATCTGGATTTGCATTATACTCTTTATCATTTATAAAAACTTTCATTATCAGGAGACCATGGATTCTTTTTTATCAACATAATACTCAAATTCGGACCAGAAGTTTTTTAAAAAACTTCTAACAGGCATTGCTGCTGCATCACCCAATGCACATATGCAATGGCCTTCAATTTGAGTGGCTATTCTTTCTAACTGATGCAAGTCATTCTGCGTACCATTTCCTGAAATAATGTTTGTTAATATTTTATATAACCAGCCAGTTCCTTCTCTGCATGGCGTACATTGACCACATGACTCAGAATAATAAAATCTAGAAATCCTATGAAGGACAGATACCATGCATGTGGATTCATCCATAACTATAACGCCTCCAGATCCTAGCATTGACCCAACTTCAGTAATAGAATCATAATCCATATTAACTTTCATCATAACTTCTCCCTTCACCACAGGAACAGATGATCCTCCTGGAATTACAGCTTTTATATTTTTTTGATTAAATATTCCACCAGCCAGATCTAATAAATCCGAGAATGGCGTTCCAAGAGCAATCTCAAAATTACCAGGATTATTTATATGTCCACTCATGCAAAATATTTTCATTCCTTCAGAATCATCAACACCCAAAGATTTATACCACCCAGGCTCATTCAACATAATCTTAGGTACGCTTGCAAGTGTTTCAGTATTATTGATGATTGTTGGTTTATCATATAATCCTTTAATTGCTGGAAACGGAGGCTTAATTCTTGGCATTCCACGTTTGCCTTCAATTGATTCTAACATTGCTGTTTCTTCGCCTACTATGTATGCTCCGGCACCAATCAGAGCATGCAGGTCAATTGTAATATTAGACGATAAAATATTTTCACCTATGAGTTTTTCTTCATAAGCTTCTGACAATGCATCATTAAAAACTTTCCATTGCTCATCCATGAATTCACCACGAAGATAATTATAACCAACAGATGCTCCTATCGCATAACTTGCTATTAACATTCCTTCTATTACTGCATGTGGATTATATCTCAAAATATCTCTATCTTTGCAAGTACCGGGTTCACTTTCGTCTGAATTGCATACCAAATACTTTTGTCCATCCATCAAAG
>Ga0257127_1002681_pt1 | contig 10688 bp, 15 predicted proteins | sample SI060_135mmetaG_FD_190152 | JGI IMG/M metagenome (GOLD analysis project Ga0257127, IMG submission 190152) | Marine microbial communities from Saanich Inlet, British Columbia, Canada - SI060_135m | ecosystem: Environmental > Aquatic > Marine > Inlet | place: Canada: British Columbia | collected...
TCTAAATCTAATAAAATATTGGGAATTTTCAAAATGACACTGGAAACTGCATAAAAAACCACTTATTTAAGTCTTAACAGCATTATTTACCTCTTATTCTTATGTAACAAGCCTTGCCTGTTACATTCAAACAAAAATTTTGGAAATAATCAAAATAGTGTTATAATGTAAATACATTAATACATCACATTGGAAAATATCATGCATAGAGTTAATTTAACAATTGATGAGTCACTTTACGAGCAAGCACGTACGCACAGCTTTGTTTCTCAAAAATCCATTTCACAAATTATGAGAGAAAGCTTAAGTGAATATCTGAAGAAGGATTCTAAAGAAAAAAAACAAGTTGAACTGGTTATGTCTGCAGCAGATGAAAATGAAATTTTAGATATTTTAAAAAATGATGAATTTATTTCTGAAAATGACTTTAAAAAACAATTTGATTTATGAGGGTTGTCTATTCTAAGAAATTTAGAAAAAAATTCTCTAAGCTGGATCGAAAACTACAACAAAAGGTATTCAGTGCTATTAGCAATATCCCTACTGGGGACATTAAAAAACTTACCGGAAAAAGAACCTCCGTTATTTATCGACTTAGAGTATCTAAATACAGAATCCTATTTAATTTAGACGATGAGCTTGTTAAAATTTTAATCATAGACAGTCGTGGTGATGTTTATAAAAACATAGGTGACTAATTTTAAAACTCTTATGTAACAGGCCTTGCCTGTTACATTAAAACAAAAATTTTAGAAATTTTGAGAATCACTGTAGAATATACCTATATTCATATCTATATCGCTTGGGAGAGTCATGGAGTTTAATTTATTTACCTTAGTTTTTTTAATTGCGACGCTCAGCTACGTAGTCACCTTACTGTGGCTAAACGTTAGGCAAGATAAGGCGGTGATTAAATCTTACGAGCAAGTGCCGAGTGAATTTAGCAAAAAAATCACTTTAAAAGAACACCAAAAAGCTGCTGAATACACGCAAGCCAAGCTTACGGTTAATCATTTTGAAGTTATGTTTTCAACCGTTGTACTATTAGCATGGACCATTGGTGGTGGTATGAACTGGCTTGATTCAATTTGGCAAGGTCTGACTGATAATGTTTTGTATTTAGGCATTGGGTTCATTATTAGTCTAATGATTATTGGCAGTTTGATTGATCTGCCTTTTAGTATTTATCGCACGTTTGTATTAGAGCAAAGATTTGGTTTTAATAAAACCGATAGCAAAACCTTTGTTGTTGATTTATTTAAAGAAATATCATTAACCCTTGTGATTGGCTTACCGCTGATTTACGCCGTGCTGTATTTGATGGGCGAGATGGGTGAGTATTGGTGGTTGTACGTTTGGCTGGTTTTAACTTCTTTTTCGCTGTTAATGTTTTGGCTCTACCCTACTTACATCGCACCGATTTTTAATAAATTTAAACCATTGGACAATGCCAAACTAAAAGTTAAAATTGATAATTTACTTGAGCGCACTGGTTTTAAAAGTGACGGCGTGTTTGTGATGGATGGCTCCAAAAGATCTTCCCACGGCAATGCTTACTTTACTGGCATTGGAAAAAATAAACGCATTGTGTTTTTTGATACCTTGCTAGAAGGTATGGACGATCAGGAAGTTGAAGCGATTCTTGCACATGAGCTTGGGCATTTTCACCATAAGCACATTCGTAAACACATGATTAATTCATTTGCCATTACTTTAGCTGGCTTAGCGCTTTTGGGTTACCTTATTAATCAACCTTGGTTTTTTCACGGACTAGGCGTTAATACAATGTCCAACCACACTGCGTTGATATTGTTTACTCTTACCATGCCGGTGTTTAGCTTTTTCATCGCACCGATTAGTAATTATCTTTCACGTAAGCACGAATTTGAAGCCGATGCTTTTGCAGCCAAACACACCAATGCGGATGATTTAGTATCATCACTGGTAAAACTTTACCGCGACAATGCTGCCACGCTAACGCCGGATAAAATTTATTCTGCTTTTCATGACTCTCATCCTAGTGCATCCATTCGTATAGCGCATTTAAAATCCAGTGGGCACTAACAAACTACTGTTATTTGCTTTATTACCCATTTGCGCTTGGGCAGTGCCTAATGCTAATGATGGCAAACTGCTGTATGAAGAAAGTTGTGCTAAATGCCATGGTATAAGCTCCTACCAAGGGCTTGGTATGGACGAGATTACTAATCTAATTGAGCTCACACATTGGACAGATACTTGCAGCAAGCATTTTCGCCTAGACTGGAATGATCAAGACATTGAAGACACGGTGCATTATTTGAATCGCGAGTTCTTTCGTTTGGACAGATAAAGGTATACTTAAAATCATTAAAAGGAGAAAGACATGAAAAAACAAATAATCATAGCAACGGCACTACTAACAACAGGTGGTGCATTTGCCGAAGGTGATGCACTAGAAAGACATAACGAATCTTGCGTTAGTTGTCATGTTATCGAGCACGATGATGATTTTTATAATCGCGAAAATACGCGCATGAAAACACATTTTGATTTGCGTCGCCAAGTTAGCACTTGTGTGGTTGCTTTTAGCGTAGGCTGGTTCCCAGATGAAGAAGCGGGTGAAGTTAAATTATTAAACGATAAATATTACAAACTTAAGGAATAATTGAGTCTTACACGTCGCCAAAAATGGCGAATCGAAAAAATTCAAGCAGAGCGTATTGCTCGCGCTCAAAAAGCCTCGAGTAATTCAGAAACTTCTCTTGATAATGCTGGAGAAGAACAAACAGGACTGGTCATTACTCGCTATGGGCAACGCTTATTAGTTGAATCTGAATCGGGTGATTTATATCAATGCACCGGTCGGCAAAACATTGAGCTTTCTGTTGCAGGTGACCAAGTGTTGTTTCAAACTACTGATGGCAATGAAGGTGTCGTTACCGCCCTACTTAAACGTGACAACTCGCTAACTCGCTCACAAAAACTTATTGCCGCTAATATTGATGAATTGTGGCTGGTGGTTGCTATTGAGCCACACTACCAGTTTGAGCTGATTGATCGGTATTTAGTAGTGGCTGAAAATGCCAGCCTACCAATTAATATTGTTGTTAATAAAATTGAACTTAGTAAAAATATTGACCAAGTTAAGTATGATTTTTCTATGTATGAATCTGCCGGCTACAATGTAAGCTATTTAAGCGTTAAAGAGCAAACTAACGTTGCTGAATTTAAATCTCAGTTAAATGATAAAACCCATATTTTTTTAGGCCAATCAGGCGTGGGAAAATCTTCCCTTATTAACGAGCTGATTCCGGATCTTAATTTGCGTGTAAATGAGATTTCCACCAAGAGTAAACTCGGCAAACATACAACCACAAACACCACGCTTTATCATATTCCTTCAGGTGGTGATTTGATCGACTCTCCAGGTATTCGTGAGTTCCAGCTAGACGATCTAACCGATAAAGAAATCTTAAGTGGCTTTAGAGAATTTAAGCCATTTATCGGCCAATGTAAATTTAGAAATTGTGCACATATTAATGAGCCCAAATGCGCCATCAAAACAGCAGTTGAGGCTGGGGAAATTAACCCAATGCGCTATAATAACTACCTGCAACTAATTGGTATGTAGCGTTTTAGAAATTCATCTTCTCCAAACCTTGTTTGGTAAAGTAAATTCTAGAGCCTTTAATTAGATTAAAAAGTAGTAAAGCGTTAGATAGCACTATTGCCATTCCAGCAGCCATTTGAAAACTTGAGTCAAATATTAATGTAGCTAATGATAGTAAAGCAACTATGTGCAATGCAAACTGTACTGTAGTTGTTTTTTTGCCAATCAATTCATTCATGGTGGGCATGTTAATAAAGCCTTCATTAGTTAGATGAAACCAAACCAAAAATGGCACAATCTTGTACATCATTCCTGTAATTACAGACATGGCAAATCCGTAGATAAATATTACCACTGCCAGTGTATTTAACTGAGAAATATGTAGCCATTCATTAGCTAATGAAACGACAACAGCAGCCAACAACATGCTCATAGCAAAATACCAATAATAAGTGGTTGTATCGGTAATTTTGCGCTTTCTATTGAGCAATAGGGAAATTGTAGTAACAGCGTAATCTGCCAGCATTAAGGCCGCAAACACTTTAAGCAATAAATATAGTTGGTTGTTTTTAATAAATAGGGCAAACCCCAGGCTAACTAACAATGCAAAAATAACTTTAATTGCATATTTAGTGTAAAAATTAGGATAAGACTCAGCTACATAAAACATAGGGATAACCTGATAAGATACACCAATAATCAGCATACTTACCCATCCTAATAAGCTAAATACAATATGCGTATAAAGAATAGCTTGATGATGCTCTGAAAGGCTGGTATTTGCGTGTGATAGTGTTAAATATCCTGCAAGTAATAATGCAATCAATAAGGATGTTAAAGCGCCTATAAATGCTTTGATGGTTGGCGTTACATTTTTGGCATTTTTAAGTGTGAGTGCAGTGGCAACAATAAATACTAAAAATGCAGATAGCAACATTACCAAGGCGACACTCATTAGTGTTGATTGGTAGTTATAAAATGCATAAGCAAATATCAACAGTCCACTACTTAATAAGCCGTGAACCAAGGGGGCAATGATCTGCTGGTGTTTGAGCGTTACTCCGGCTGTTACAGGTAGCATTTGAAACATAGCACCTAGCATTGTCATTGATAAAAAACCAATGGTAATAAAATGAGTAAATACAACCACTTCTAGTGATGCACGAGACTCTAGCGACGATACGAAGCCCAAAATAAATAATCCAGCCATTATTCCAAATATAGGACTGGTAACAAAAAACCTAAGTGGTATTTTTAAAGGTGGCGCCTGGTCTAATGACAAGGATGAATTAAACATAGCTATTAGCCTTTAGAAATAATAACATGAAATAAGTTAGCTGATTTCTCTTCAAGAGTGTATTTAAAGCCTTGAGTTTTTAACATCTCAAATAGTGGGTAAGGTATTTGTTTATGGATTATTTTAACTCGCTCAACCCCTTGTAACGCTTGGGCTGCTTTTAGTGAAATCTCTAATGGCTCACAAGGTGGGAAATCTCTAACATCAATTTCCTGCATGTTTTCTAAGGAATCTGCTCAATTAATGAATCTGAATCTTCGCCAAGCACTCTATCCATCATGGCGTAAAGCATTTGCTCTTCTTTCATATTGTGTTGCTGTACAAAAATCATAAAAGACTCACTCAAGCCCAAAAACTTATCTCTATCTTGAGCCTCAAGATGGGTTTTTAATTCATTAAGCGTAGCTTTCATGCGCATATGTTCTGAGCGCATCATTTCAGTAGGACCGCCAGCCATGCCAGTTTTTTCTTCAAAAGCAGGGAATAACACTTTCTCTTCTCTTAAAAAATGAAGATAAAAATCATCATAAGCTTTAGTAAAAGCTGAGTTGGCATCAGCCCAATTTTTATCAACCACCATACCTTCGGCTTTGACATATTTATCATCACAAAAGCGGTGATGGTCAGTCATAAATTCAGAAATATTCATTTATTCAAACTCCATTTGCTTAAAAATACGCTCGGCATTTTGCTTGTGTAACTCTCTAAAGGTGCCACGATCTCTAAACATAGATTGATCAATGTTGTAGGCTTCATATAAACCGCCATCGTCATCCAATACTTTTTCAACCTCTGTGCGCATGTAAACCAAATAATCCTTAGTAAATTTGGTAATAGTAGCAAGATCAGTTGGCTCGCCATGACCCGGAATAATAAGCTCAGGCTCTAGTGCTTCAATTTTGTCCCAAGTTTCAATCCAAGCAGCTGCATTGGTATGCGGAAAAATCGGCAACATGCGTTCGTTAAACGCTGTGTCGCCACTGATTAATAACTTCTGTTCTGGTAGCCAAAGTTGAATATCATCCGGTGAATGTGACGCACCAATGTGCATGAGCTGGATGTTCGTACTACCCATTAATATTGGCATTTTTTCTTTAAAAGTTAAATCAGGAAATACGATTTTTGTGCCAATGATTTTTTCCTTTTGAACTCGTAGTGTGCGCGCATAAATGTCTTCACCTCTGTGTTTTATCTCCTTATCGGCTTCAATGTGCGCAATGATAATTGCGCCTTGCTCTTTCCAATAATTTGACCCTAAAATTGCATGGCCTTGTGAATTTTCCAACACCACGTATTTCACCGGTTGGTCGGTAATTTTCTTAATTTCTTCGTGCAGGGCTTTAGCCACTAAATAGCTACCACCAGCATTAAAAACCAGTACACCGTCAGAAGTTACAATGAAGGATAAATTGTTGTTATGGTTTGAGTTTTCATAAGTGTAGGGTTGTGTTGCACCAATGGCAGAATAGACGCCATCTGCTACTTCAACAGGCAATCTGTAAAGCACGTTATCCGGCTCATGATCGCTAATCTTAACTGGGTGAAACTCTTCTTTCCAAGCGAAATAACCATCTGAGTAGTTTTTTACATTCGTGTAACCCATTCTCTCTAGGGTTTTAGCGGCTAGTGGTGAGCGCAAATTCCTGCCACAATAAACAATGATCGGTGTGTCTTTAGTTTTGGCGTGGTCACCAATCTGAAATTCTAACCAGCCACGAACAACATTGATGTTTTGACCACGATTGATAGTGCCTGTGATTTTAAGCTCGGATGGCGTGCGAACATCAACCAGAACCACGTTAGGATCGCTGTCTAGAATATTTTTTAACTCATCAGTATTAATATTGGTGATTTGCTTATTTACCGATTCAAGCATTTTATTGCCATCGATAATTTCGGCTTCTGCCGGAATAATGCTTAGTGCAAAAATACAGATTAATGTTAAAAAATAATGCTTCATTTCGGTCCTTTTTCATCAAAAATATAAAACAATTATGACATATAAAAATCATTTATGCTACACTTATCCCTTCATTTATTAAGCTTAAGGAGAAAGAAAATGAAAAATAAATTATCGGCCGTTTTGGCTTTTACAAGTATTTTAACAATGGGCAATGTTAATGCTGAAAATTTAAGCCCTTGGAACAATAATAATAATTTCAACCCATTTGGAAATAATGGTAATTCATTTAGGCCTTTCAATGGTGACAACAACAACTTTAACCCTTTTGGTGGCGGAGGTTATCAGCCTTTTGGTTTTAACTCTGGCGTCCAGCCATTTGGTTTTAATACCGGTTCTAATCGATTTGGACCAATGAACAACATGGGGCCTTTTAATGGCGGGCACAATTGGCAAGGTCAAAGAGCTAACCCAGTTCATCATAAAACGCAATCTGTAGATACTTCTAGCCAGCCACAGGGCATTACTCCGGAAATGTTCATGCAAATGGTGCAAGTAACTGAAGTCGACGAAGGCATTACTGGCCCAGAGGTGGATGAGTCTATCAAATCAATGGCAACCAATGAAAGCATTTTGCACGTGGCTATGTTTCCACTGAGTGAACAGATCAAAAATGTAACTGGCAAGCCTTATAGACATCTAAGCATTCACAATATTTGTGACGCGGCAACAGCCGGTAAAATTGCTGATATTGATGATCGCTACTCAGTCATTTTGCCTTGTCGAATTGCCGTGGTTGAAGGCAAAGACGGAAAAATCAGGATGTTTAGTATGAATCCTGATGTTATGCAAGCCATGAACTTGCCAGAAGACGCACTAGCCCCTGCAATGGATGTTGCTGAAAAAATGAATAACATCTTGGAAGGAGCAAAAGAAGGTTCTTTCTAATTGCCTTTTAAAAACTTAAAAGGCCTGCAATTGCAGGCCTTTTTTATACTTCCTACAAAATCATTTACTTGGAAGATTTGATAGTAAGCCTAACTAAGCTTAACCAGCCCAATATGAATAACAAGCCACCAATCGGGGTAATGAATACTAATGAGTGAATCTTACTAAACGTGTACAAATACAAACTTCCTGAAAAAAATACAATGCCCAATCCAAACAACCACTGACTCTGATTGATGGCTTTTAATGGATTGTGCTGCTGATACACTGCCAGAACTGCAATGATTAAGGTGTGATACATTTGATAAGTGGCTGCGGTTTGAATTCGAGCAATGTCTAAAGGCACCAACACATCCTTTAACATATGCGCAGACATCGCCCCCATACTTACTGCCAATGCACCACTAGTAGCTATAAAAATCCAAATTTTCTTCATTAACAATTAAAAATAAAGCTACAAACTTTTATAACTATACGCCTATAAATCTAATAATAGTTGTGTTTCTTATGTTTTTATAAATTTAAGACCGAGTGTATAGTGAACATAAACCAATGGAAATTTAAATTGGTTGAATTTAACTAAAAATAGGAGAATACAATGTTAGCTCATACAAAGAAAAATTTTGAAACCTATCCAACCAATCGTGTCGTTGCTATCATCGACACCAAAATGGAAGCTGATGAAGTGTGCTGTGATTTAATGAATGCAGGGTTTGACAATTCTAAAATCGATGAATCCGTTGGTACAGAAGGATTAGAATTTCTCGATCCAGACGGTGTAAACCATGGCTTTTTAACTAAGGTAGTTCGTACTTGGCAACGTGTTGCACAAGGCGAAGAATTGGCTTATCTTAAACGTGTTAAAGCCAGCTTAAAAGAAGGTCACGTTGTTCTTAGCGTGCCAGCACTTACGGATATTGCACGTGGTAAGGTAACGGAAATTTTACAATCACATCATGCACAAGACATTCGTTTTTACGGACGCTTTCATGTAGAACATCTATAAAATTTAGATAAGGTTGTTTTATTTTTTAGGTTGTGGTGAATGCCCATGCATTCATCTGACCTTGTTTTCATTTAAAAACAAGCTAACGTCATCGCCATAAAATTTGACGCTTATGCCCCATGCTTTAGCAAGGTGTTTCATTGTTTTTTTACTAAAAAAGCAAACATGCGTAGGATCATCCTTGTAATGCCAAGATGAAAAATCAATCTTTTTATTAAGCATCTTTGTCATGATTACCAATACCCCAGATTTATTCAACACATCGCGTAACCTTATTAATTCCACACCAGGATTACTTAAGTGCTCAACAACTTCTGTTGCTGTAATGAAATCGTACTTATTATTAAAAATAGACTTGTCATTGGCGTAGAATTTATCAAACAAATCAACCTTAAATCCACGCTCTTCAAACATAACGGACAGTGTTGGTCCGGGCCCACAACCAAAGTCTAAACCTTTATCACCCGGTTTAATAAAATCCAATACTGGATTAAACACTTGTGATAAAAATTGACGATAACGTTTATCTTCAGGATTATTTTGGTGTGAATCGTAACGGTTTTTTTCATCCGAATCACTAAGATGAAATTCTTTGGGTACGAACACCAGATCACATTGTGAACAGTTTAAGTAAGTAACGCCTTTACTTTCGGAATAAGGGCTTATCTGATTAGAATGACATAATGGACAATGAGTGGCCATTATGTCATTCCAAATAGTGCTCTAGTGTGAGCAAGAGCCAGAATGTACATGGCCATGCTCCAACTCTTCTTTGCTGGCCTCTCTAATATTTTCAATACTAACGCTAAAGTGCAGTGTTTCACCTGCCAACGGATGATTAGCATCAACCGTTACAGTGTCTTTATTAATTTTCTTAATGTGCACAATGAATGGATTGCCTTTCTCATCTTGAGATTGCAATTCCATACCCACCTCAAGATTATCAATGCCTTTTAATGCCCCCATTGGAATCTCTTGAATCGCTTCAGAATGGTGGACGCCATAAGCATCTTCTGGCTTTACAGAAATATCGCAAGATTCACCAATTTTCATGCCTTCTAGTGCACTTTCTAATCCAGGAATAATGTTTCCGTGGCCTTGTATAAAAGGCATAGGACCCTTGCCTTCTGATGAATCAATCACCGAGCCTGAATCGTTCTTTAAGGTGTAGTGCATTTCAACTACTGCGTCTTTTTTTACTGTCATTTTATTGTCTCCGTTTATAACCTTTAGATGTTAAAAAAAAGGGCTTCCTACGCGGAAACCCTTTTTATAAATTATGATGCTTTCATGCAAATACATTATACATTATACACAAATGTCCAGTTTATTTAATAAAAACCGGACATTATGGTTGACCAACATTTAGCAGAAGGTTGACAACTTAAACGAGCCAGCTGAGTTTGTTAAACGTATGAATAAACTCATGCTTGGCTAATTGATTAAACATCAGTAAACAAAAAAGTCCGATTTATTCGGGCTTTTTACGTCATTTTGATTATTTCCAATATTTCCTAAGGCGAATCAATAAAACCCTTAAAACAAGTGATTTTAGGGTTTAAATCAGCCGTTTAAAGGTGTTTTAGACTGGTTTTATCACTCATTTCAATAATTTGCTAAATTTTTAGGCCTAATTTCATTGCTTGGGAGTGTGGATTAAATGCCTAACAACGTGTTCCCAGTCTGATTTCATTATTATGATCTACGCAAATTTTCTCAAGACCTGAATTTGATTTTTTTTGGAATTGCATAAGCCCTATAACTGCTTGAATTGAATCTTTGCATGTAATACTTATAATCACCCTGCTCATCCAGAGTTTTTTTTTACCACCTTAACAATTCAAGAAAACTATCGAAAATAATTATTAACCGCAAATTCATATTGTTCAATATAGATTTTCTTAAATGCATATAAATTATTTTGCTCATAAAATATAAGCATTGC
>Ga0257127_1002692_pt1 | contig 10654 bp, 10 predicted proteins | sample SI060_135mmetaG_FD_190152 | JGI IMG/M metagenome (GOLD analysis project Ga0257127, IMG submission 190152) | Marine microbial communities from Saanich Inlet, British Columbia, Canada - SI060_135m | ecosystem: Environmental > Aquatic > Marine > Inlet | place: Canada: British Columbia | collected...
CATTTGCGAGTGAGGTTTGTTGCGTGTTCTTCCAAGACATGTTAGTGTTTTTTAGTGGTTATTTATATGGTTTTTATTTTACTGGATTGGTATAATTTGGGTTGATTTATGCAAAGATCTCACACTAGTTAAAAAAATAATAAAGGATCTATTTTCAATACTTAGGACTTTCATTATTTAAATCTTAATATATACATATGCATGCTCTCCATGCCCTGAACAAGAAACACACATCTTTCTTAAGAAACGATAGCCAGGTATTAAGTTAATTTTTTGCTCTGTAATTAAATAATCAAAATTATTATTTTTCAAAATCTCATCATGAGGTAAATCCTCACTAGAATAAACTAAATCTAACGGAATATGTTGCTCGTCATATGAATAAGTTATATGTGCCTCAAGAGTAGGGTGATTGGCATAAATTTTATTCGCTTTTTTTGATATCAAAAACTTAGATAGTTTATCTGCCTCGAGTGAAAATTTCGTCATGTTTCCAGCTTCTGTTGCAGAATAATCTTTAATGTAAGTGTTATAACTAATGCCTAAAGCAATTGTCATAAACAAAAAAGAAATATCAAAATATATACTATTTCTTTCCGTAAAAAAGTAGTGCACAAATACACCTAATAAAAATAAAATTGGTACTATCAGATAAATCCAAGTTCTTTCAAAAGGAATAGTAGAGTGTATCAATAAAATTAATGGACTTATAAGAATGATGTATATTGCTAACTTAATCTTTGGATTATTTTTACTTTAATCAGAGAAAAAACACTGAGAAAAATTATTAATAATAATATCCACTCATAGTAAAATAAAAATTGCAGGGTTTCTTTAAAATGTTGATACAGCCCACTCGCAACATCAAATCTTGAAATTATCTGAACTCCACTATTATTAGTCATGGATTCAAGGCCGGAAACAATTAAAATTGGCGAATATAGAATTATTGTAACAATTGTTGTTGCCAATATTGAGATTAGCAAATTTACCAAGCCTTTTTTATCATTATGGTATACGAAATTAAATGCCAAAAATGTTGTAAGTGCAAAATAAGGATATAGAAAAGAAGGTATGCTATACAGACCCAACACAGCTCCAAACGATAGATAAAAATAATATTTCCATTGTATATTCTTAACTAATGTTAAATCTAAAAGTCGAGAAGATCCATAGAAACAGATAATAAATGCCAAAACTATTAACGAATACCCGCGTGCTAAATATCCATAATAAATTATCGGATATAGAAAAGCAAATATGGGTGTTATATAGATGGCTATTCTATTATCGAATATTTTCTTAAAAACTAAATAAAATATAAAGGTGGAAAATGCACTAATAAAAATACTTGGAAGTCTTATATTGATTGTCTGATTAAATGGTAAGTAATTTGTCAAATTTGTTAATACAGAATATAAAACATGGTTATTAGGTGCTGGATAATAAGATATTGAGGACAACAATCCTTTATCCGTAAAATTAATATACGTCCATGCTTCATCATATGATATTGGTAGACTAATTGCGTAAAATAATTTATAAATAGAGCTTGTAAATATGATAAAAAATATCATTAATAAATATTTTTTATCAATTAACTTTACCTCATCCACTATCCCTCTTAACAAAGACCTAACCCTATCAATATATAATTGTATCTTGATACTATAAATAAATAACAATATCCCAACAATCAATGGCAAAAGAGAAAATATCCTTATTGATGAAAATACTTCCTGAGTTAGTACTAACTTGAGACTATCATACTTATCGGACGCTCCAACAATATCTGATACCGTGGTGAGAAACACACCATATTCAATATAAAATAGATAATATGGGAGGATTAACCCAAAAAATACAAATATCATTCCAATATTTTTTATTATTTTCATGATTTTATTTAATTAAATACATTGCCTTGTAATAAAAATATGTTGTGAGTGAGCAGTATCATATCAAAAGGGTCACATTATATATTCTTAAATATAAAGACCTTATTCAAAATAAATGATAAAACTGCACAAAAAATAAATGATAAAACTGCACAAAAAATAATCGCAAATAAACCAGAAATATAATAATTATGGATTGTAGTGTTTAATAATGAAATTAGACTAATATTCACTAAATACAGAAGAATGTACAATGCAACAAATTTGATGAATGCATTTCTCTTTCTGCCACTAAACACAAATTGACTGAACATAAAAAAACTAAATAGTATGCCAAAAATATTGGCAAACAATACTGCCAATCTGTAATCAAATTTCAGTGCACTATATACTCCATAATGAGCTATAGTATTGAATATTCCAACCAATAAATACTTACCGGTTTGTCGTTTTAAAACATGGGTCTTAGCCAGCGTGTAGATTAAATTCGACATAATGTGTATTACTATTTGTTACGGAGTTGGAGATTTATACCGATTATATGACAACCTTTTCACCTCCATTCTAGCGCGCGTTATAGATTCTAAAATAATCCCTATGCTAAAAAAACTAACTGCCACAATAACTAAGCCTGTTGAAAGAATAGCAGTAGGGATACGCGTAATAACACCAGTCTCTAACCAGGGCAATAATACAAGTGGCACAAAGGCCAATAAAGCCACAAGTATCAAAATTAAACTGATGCAAGAGAATAGTAAAAGTGGCTTTTCTAATTTTAACAGTGATAGTATGGTGCTTAATATTCTGAATCCGTTTCTAAATGTTGATAACTTACTAAAGGAATTATCATCTCTCGATATATATAATGTTTCTATCTCTTGAATATTCATATGCATATCAAGCGCATGCACTGTCAATTCAGTTTCAATCTCAAATCCTTGCGAAACAGAAGGAAAAGACTTTACAAATCTATGACTAAAAACTCTATAACCAGATAACATATCAGAGCAATGATCCCCAAAAATAAAAGATACTAGGCTTGTTAGCGCTTTATTTCCCAACTTATGCCCCATACGATAAGATTTGATATCTTTTGATATTCTTACACCTGTAACCATATCCGCCCCAGATTCAAGCAATATTCTGACCATTTCCGGGGCTGCTTTTGGATCATATGTATTATCACCATCCACTAAAATAATATCTGAATCAATATCTGAGAACATACGACGTACAACAAAACCCTTACCCTGAAGTGACTCTTTTCTTACTATTGCTCCATTTTTTAATGCAACCTCTGATGTTCTATCTGTTGAATTATTGTCGTATACATAAACATCGCACCCCTTATATAGCATTTTTAAATTCTGAAACAACTTTGCCTATTGATACTTCTTCATTAAAGCATGGAATTATTATGGAAATTTTATTTTTTTTCAAAAGTTTTACCTAGATAAATTGTTTTTTATAGAAGAGGCCAATATAACTTTAACGGGAAGTCATCCTTGTCCCAATAATGAATTTTCTTACAAAAACACCTATTGATCCTCTTAGTTTTATATACTTCCATCTATACGGTTCAAAATGCTTGGCAAAAAAAGCAGGAAATATTAATATTGGAACATGCACTAACCAGAACACTGGACTAAAATAAAATCTTTTAACCATAGTAGGAAGAGCATATTTTATAGTAGAAAAATCATATTTTTCGGATGTAATCTTATGATAAATTATTTGGTTTAGATTTTCATTGTTAATGTATCGATAAAGCTTAAGGCGCGTTCTGAATGATACATTAGACTTAATAAGTTCTGAAATAAATTTTATAAAAGTAATATGCGCTTTGATATAATAATCAACAGTGCCCTTTTCTGAAAATTTTACTTCTTTCCTCCTTTCATAAACATCTGGCTCTATGGCTATAAATAATGGCTTAGTTATAACTAATGTCTCTGCTCTTTGCACCAAATTTTTAGCCGAAAACAAGTGAGGATATCCTGGTAGTTTCTTTGCCTTCTCAATTAAAATCCTCTCAGAAAGCAGGGATTTTCTATATACACATGAACTAATCATACCACTAGCAATAAGAGGTGGAATTAACAAATCAATATCGCTAGATATAAAAAAACCATTTTTAGGAACTATTCCAGTTTTACTACTATTCTGATTATTAAAGAAAAAATTAATAAATCCAAAGCCAATACTCTGGTTTAGCTGTAATATATCATACAAATATTGAATTGAACCTTCGAGAATCTCATCATCATCAGACATTAACCAAACAAACAAACCGCTCGATTTTACAATAGCAGATACATAATTTAACCCAGCCCCAATATTTTCCTTATTTTTACAATAAGCTAATTCATACTGTCTGTCCATTTCTATAAAATCTTTGACAATAATTTGTGTGGAATCAGTAGAATGATTATCTGATACCAATACTTCAACATATTGGGCTACTTCGGTTTTTATTAATTGAGAGTGTATGTTATTTAACTGTTTTTTTAAAGCACTCCTTCTATTATAGGTGGCGATCGCAATAGTAAGTAAAATCTTCTCCATAGTTAATTCTTTATCGTTAGATTTATTAGAGTCAAGGTAATTTTAGAGATTCATCTCTAAATAATTTAAGCAAGATTTGATATAAATCTTGTCCTCTATGATAAAACCTAAATTCATATTCTTTTAGGTGTAGATTAAACATCTTTTTATCCATTCCTTTACTTGTTCTGGCTCTGCAGTAAACTTGACCAATCTTATTTTGGCATGACCTTAGAATGTCTCTATGCCATTAATATTTACCACCCCAAAACCTCTGACAAATTCTTTTTTATCATGTTACGCTTTGAAGCGCCTCTTATAGCAAAGAATCTGATAAACCATTATATCTATCCTTTCAGTATTTTTTTTAGCTATCCCTGTTAACCCTATCTACTATTCAAGGTATGTAACGCCTCATTGTAACCAATCCTTTCTAGAAGTATGTCGTCTATGGTTCTTTTTTCGGTCTCCCAAGAAAAACATCTCTTGTCAAAATTATAAGGCCCATCATTCATATTCTGAATAAGTCCTATAGCTTTATTCCCCCAAGCATTAATCGGTATTACCCCCATATTTAATGATTCACAAAGAACCGTACTTAAGACGCCAATAACAAAACTTGGCTCTATTTTTTCAATAATTGAGGATCCATTCTGATTGATATCATTTGCAATAATAGTCAATCCATTATTATTACACCATTCTCTTAATTCTTTACTCATAGGAACTCTCGGATGGCCCCTTAGATGAATATGATAACCAAAATGTTTAAAAAGACCGACAATGGACTCTAATATCTTATAATCTATACCCTCACCCTCTTCTCTAGAAAATATAACCACCAATTTATTTCTTGAATGTAATTTGCGAAATGGGTAAATTCTAATATTTGACAATATGCCTATCGATCTCAAATATATTTTTTCATCCTCACTATAAACATAAATGGTGTTAAATTTTGGCATTAGCGCTATATAGACTAAACCCATCAGTCCGTGGCACATAAAAGAACATCTTATGCCAGCAAAAATTGCTATATGTGACGCAACCCACCCTCCGCCAGAACAAATAGAACTTTCTTCATTATTTTCCTTAAATTTAGCAAAAAAAGAGAGTAAATAAGCATAAGTGGCAATATTTTTATAACCCTCGTTATTAGCGATTTTTATTACATTACTAGGAAGCGATGGGGAAATCTTTATAGTATCTAAACATTTAATTAAATAAATAAGGTTTTTAATAAGTGAGTTTAATGAAACTTTCTCAAGTTTCATTAAATCATTAAAATTGAACACATCAACTAAAATTGTCTCATCTTCACTTAGTTTCAGTGTTTTTAAAATATTTTTATGATCATATCCTCTAGACACTTTTAAAATAAAAGGCGCATCCTTTAAGTAAGGCTTCACTCTTAAAATGAAATACTGTTTGATATAATAAAATAAAATTTTTAATAATGAATATAGATATATTCTTGGACCACAATACAATCTTCCAATATCCTTTTCTTTAGCACCTCCATATATAAATTCATTCTGTATTTTTATATTGCACAATAGCCAAATAGAGCCACTGGGAAGACTCTTTATAGTGTCTATATATTTTTCATTATTAACATTTTTCATTTAATAAAATTAGATTTACACAGTAATGCCTATTAAAAATTACCAAGGGTCAAGATATCTTTAGAAGCTTATTTCTAAATAATTTAAGCAAGATTTGATATACCCTTCCTACCATACCGTCCACCCTCCATCAACTACTATATTTTGACCCGTGACATATGCAGATAAATCACTTGATAAATACGCAATTATTCCTTTAAAATCCTCCTCAGTTGCCATTCTTCCTAGTGGTGTTTTGGACTCATACCGTTCAACAAATACACTAGGCTGATTTCGCCATACTCCGCCAGGAGAAATACAATTCACTCGTATATCCGGCGAAACAGTTGTGGCAAGCCAACGCGTTAGCTGCACCAACCCACCTTTTGATGCGGCATAAGCTGCTGGATTACCCATTTTAGTGCCTTCATACAATGAAAAATCAGGGCCGACTATGCCATAAATTGATGAGATATTGATAATTGAGCTGGATTTACTACTTTTAAGTTTTTTTATTAATCCTTGGGATAAATGGAATATTGCAGTAAGATTTACTTCGAATGCTCGCCTCCAAGTTTCTATATCTTGATCTTCAAAATCTGTAACCCATCCTTCTAAATTTGACTCTCCAACAAAAGCTGCATTATTTATAATAATATTCAGCTCCTTATCGTAACCATTGACTTGTTCAATAAGAAGTTGTCTTGATGATTCACTCTCTAAGTTACAATTTATGCTCTCAATATTAACATTGTACTTTTTTAGTATTCTTCGTTTAATTGTGTCATAATCTGAATCAGGATGGTCAACTAACAGCAAATCTCCGCCTAATTCTGCAATAGTCATTGCAGCCTCTTGACCGATTTTACCAGTTGCACCGGTAATTAACGCAGTCCTACCCTTTAAACTCATTAAGTCTTTAACATCTCTCATATGATCATTTGCCTTGTTCCAAAAACAAACATTCTGTAATTTTAAAATCTAACATCGTATCTATGTCAATTGCTCTTTCTGGTGGGATGATTACACTCTTTACTCTGCCTTCAAATATTCCATCAAATTTTTTAACAAATTTGGGGTCAACTATATAAGCAACTGTTGTCATGTCAAAAACTTTCGGCGCATCTTGTCGTCTTGCAATCTCCTTATGTGGGTTAATAACGAGAGATGAATACCCTTTATTATCACTAAACACCATATTAAAATAGGGACTTCTACTTGCTTCACTTACTGTAATTATAGAATCAACTCCGCCTTCTTCAAACAAATTAATGCAATTATTAACATCATCAACGGACCTAAGGGGGGCGGTTACCGGAAGTACCACCAACCCATCTATTTTTTCACCTTGTTGATTTTCTAGATAATTAATTGCATGTCTCCATACCAACCATTCTGGACTATCATCCAATGCTAGATCTTTTGGTCGCATAAAAGGAACATCGGCGCCGTATTCCAAAGCTATTTTTGCAATTTCTTCCGAATCAGTCGATACAATAACACGTGAAACTCTATCTATTTTCTTGGCTATTTTAATTGACCATCCTATTAACGGGGTACCATTCAATGGCTTAATATTCTTCCTTGGCAGTCCTTTCGAACCACCTCTTGCGCAAATAAGTGCTAAATATTTCATATTTATAAATAGATTATTGAGCCGGTATTACTAGATTCTTTAATTGCTTCAACAACTAAAACAGTACGTAGACCATCATCTCCAGATACATATGGAGGCTCTTCGCATTCTATAGACGAAAAGAAAGATTTAATCTCTTCCGAATAAGTATAGTTTCTATCTGTATTAGATAAAAAAACTTTACTCCAATCACTTCCACCTTTCTCAAAATATTCAACTTTCCCAGAAATTCCATCCCACAATAATGTGCCTTTTTCTCCTATTGCAAAGCACTTACGTGTCGTATCATGTCGTATAAAATCTATATTCAAGGATGCTGTCAATTCTATACCTTTAAATTCTCCAAACCCTAAAATAATATTAGCGCTGTCCTCTACATTTATTTCTAGACTACTTTGCCTTGAAACATGTGATTTCACCCACTTGATTGATCCAAAAACCCAGCTAAGATAATCAATTTCGTGACTTAATTCTAATAATGCTCCGCCACCTAAACTCTTATTGGCAGAAACACTACTCCTATAATCAGACTCAGGCCTCCAGCTGGGTAAATATTGCCCTATCTCAGATCGAATCGAGTAAATATTACCAATTTTATTTTCTTGCAATTGCCTTTTAAATTCTATCAATGACGGCAAGAATCTAAGATTATAACCAGTCATAAGTGTTACATTATTTTTAATGCAAATATCTATTAACTCTTCAACACCCTTAGATGAATCTGAAATAGGCTTTTCAATTAATAAGTTAACCCTATTACTAGCCAATTGTTTTGCAACCTCTACGTGTTTTGTTGCTGGATTAGCAATAATAGCAGCCTGAGGATTTGTTGCAATTGCCTTATTGATTGATGTAACACATTTATATAAACCCAATTCTTTGATATTATTCTTGTCGCATCGTTTATGTCGTAATACAACAATATTTATCTTTGGGAAAAGATTTTTAATAACTCCAATATGTCGCCTTCCAATACTACCAAGACCAACAATTAGAACTGTTTTAATGAAGTTACTCACTTTGAATGCTATTCATTAAAAATAGAAATAACATCTCGATTTGCTTTTTCGTATTCTTCTATACGTCCAATATCCAACCAATACTCATGAATAGGAAATGCATTAACCCCGCCACAATCTAACTCTTTCTCTAAAAAATCTGTCATGTCTAAATAAGACTTGCCATCCACTTTATTAATTAAGTTTTTATTTAAAACATAAATGCCAGCATTGACAAAAAACTTTTGAATTGGTTTTTCTGTGATCTCTTTAATACTACACCCATCAATAGCAACTACACCATAAGGAACTTGAAAATCATATTCTCTAACACACATTGTTGCACCGGCATTACTATTACAATGAAAGTCTAACAAATGCTTAAAATCAACCTTAGTCAAGAGATCTCCATTCATTATTATGATTGGTAAATTTGGAAGATTATCCGGGAGCAATCCTAACGATCCAGCTGTACCTAACGGCGTATCTTCATGAATATAACGAATGCTAACACCATGTTGGTTTCCATCTTTAAAATAATTCCTAATTAATTCAGATTTAAAATGGGTAGAGATATAAAAATCATGGAATCCATGATCAATAAATTGTTCAATAATAGTTTCTAAAATCGGCTTATCACCAACTTCTAACAAGGGTTTAGGTATATTTTTTGTTAAAGGGTGCAGTCTTGTTCCAAAGCCACCTGCCAGAAGAAATACTGGATTATCATATGATGGCTTTTCAAGCAACTGCTGTAAAGTTTCAAGTCCACATATCACACCAGCATCATCAACAATAGGTATATGCAATATAGACATGTCATTCATTAATGATAGAATGTGCTCTCTTGAGTCTATTTTTTTAGCTGTAATTGGGAGTTTATTCATCACATCAGAAATTCTACCACTCATTGTCATTCCACTCATTATTGCACGACGAATATCGCCGTCCGTTAACGTACCACGCAATTTGTTGTCCTTATCAACTACAAGCGCTATCCTTAAACCGCTATCATGCAAGACTTGAATGGCTTTACCTAAATTATCTGTCAATTTTATTAAAACTTCAGACCAGCTTTTTATTATTGCCATTGAGCTATATTTCCATTATTTAATATGATTCCTCTTCTAGCATCTGGTAGACCATTACCTATAAAGTTAAATAAATTTGCAGTTGCTACTGCATCAATGTGATCAGTCATCAGACCTTTTATTAAATGTTTTTCATTTCCAGCACCTCCTGCAACAATCAAAGGCATTGAAATCTTTTTAGCAACCTTTTTAGCTGTTTCAAGATCATAACCAAAACCGGTGCCATCATTTTCCATAGCATTTAAATACACTTCGCCTACACCTATGCTATCTATATAGTCCATATAATCATGCAATTTCATATCTATTTTCTGTGTACCGTCTTTTATAAATACATCATTTTTTTTATAATCAACAGAGGCAACTATACTTTGAGATCCGTATTTTTTAACAAGATCGCCCACTAAATCTTTATTTTCATAAATAATAGTATTTAATATAATTTTATCTGCACCATTTTCAAACAATACCTCTGCATCTTCCATGCATCGTATACCGCCGCCAGCACAAATTGGAATAAACACATCCTCCGCTAATCTTGACAAAGTGTCAGTAAACCCAACAATATTTTTACTTTCTCTTGAAGCGTCTAATATTACCAACTCATCTAGTGAAAACGCTAAATCTTTAAATCCATAATTTTTTTCAAGCCAGCTTATATCGCCCACCTTTTGTAGGCGAAAATTTCTACTTTGTGTAAAAAAACCATCGTTGTATATAAGCGTAAAAATTAATCTTTTTCTTAACATTAAAAAGATGTAACAAAATTACTTAATAATTTTAAGCCGTTAGTTTGACTAAGCTCTGGATGAAATTGAACACCAGCAATGTTATCTTGTTCATAACTAGCTATAAACTCACCATTATAGGTGCACGTAGATTG
>Ga0257127_1002702_pt1 | contig 10621 bp, 9 predicted proteins | sample SI060_135mmetaG_FD_190152 | JGI IMG/M metagenome (GOLD analysis project Ga0257127, IMG submission 190152) | Marine microbial communities from Saanich Inlet, British Columbia, Canada - SI060_135m | ecosystem: Environmental > Aquatic > Marine > Inlet | place: Canada: British Columbia | collected...
GATAGTCCAGATTTCACATTAAGAGTTGCTGAAAAAGTAAAAAATATCAATAACAACATAAAGACAATCCATTATGTTGCTCCACAGGTATGGGTTTGGAGAAAAAACAGAGTTAAAAAAATTAAAAAGTTTATTGATCATATACTTTTATTATTTAACTTTGAAAAAAAATATTTTGATGAAGAAAATATTAAAAATACTTTTGTTGGGCATCCCTTAATTGAAAAAAAAGATAATGTAGTTACATCATTAAATAATTTAATTTCTAAAGATAAAAAAATTATATCTTTATTTCCAGGCAGTAGAAAATCGGAAACGAGTGTTCTTTTGCCAATTCTATTAAATTTTATTAAATTGATGAACAAACAAAACCTTGATCATTTATTCGTTTTTCATGCAACAGACGAAAATAAAGAATTTATAGTCAATAAAGTAAAAAAAACTAATTTAGATAATATAGATATAATTTCAGATGAAGATATTAAAGATCAGGTTTTATCTAATTCAATCTTTGCGGTCTCTAAATCAGGTACAATTTCACTTCAAATTTCTAGTGCTAATATTCCTTCAATAATCATTTATAAATTAGGTTTTATAAATTTTATGATATTTAAATTATTAGTTAATGTTAGATTTGCAAACATCATTAATATTATTAATGACAAGGAGGTGATACCTGAATTATTACAAAAAGAATGTAATGCTGAAGAGATATATAAAACTGTTACATATTTTCTTAAAAACCCAGAGTTAATTGAAAAACAATTAGTTGATTGTAAAAAAACTTTAGAGGGAATTAAGTCAAAATCTTCTTCATCAAGTGAAGCAGCTTTAATCTTAAATAATTATCTTGTTTCCTAATCTTCGTTCCACTTCTTCATTCCCCAAAGAAATAATTATATCATACAGGCCAGGACCAAATTTTGATCCTGTTAAAGCAATTCTTAGGGGCTGACCTACACCTTTAAAATTAGTTTCATATTTTTTTATTAAATCGTTAACTATGGGTTCAAGTGTTTCTTTATTTAATGTATTTATTGAAATTAGTTTTTCCTTAAACTCTTTTATGATACTTTTTGCTTTATCATCAATTAATTCTAAATCTTTATCTTCAAATTTCACATCATCAAAAATTATATATTTAGCATTATTAAATATATCTTCTAATGTTTTTGCTTTATTCTTAAGAAAGATTAATGAAGGTTTAATTTTTGTTTCTTTTTCAGGTTTAATTTTTTCCTTATAAATTTCACAATATTTTACAAGATGATCGTAAAGTTCATTTTCATTAATAGTTTTTATATAATGTTCATTCATTGATAATATTCTGCTCATATCTAGCTTTGATGGAGACTTACCAATTCCTTCTAAATTAAAGAGTTCAATGCTTTCTTTTAGTGTAAATATTTCTTTATCCTGATAAGACCAGCCTAATCTTAATAAGTAATTTCTTAAAGCATCAGGCATTATTCCTATTTTAGAGTAATCGTCCAATGTTGATGCATTATCTCTTTTTGATAGTTTTTTTCCTTCAATAGTATGGATTAATGGAATATGTGCAAAATTAGGAAGATCCCAACTCATTGCTAAATATATTTGTATTTGTTTGAATGTATTAATTTTATGATCATCACCTCTAATTATATGTGTCATTTTCATTTGATGATCATCCACAGTAGCTGAAAGGTTGTATGTCGGCGTTCCATCATTTCTTAATATTATAAAATCCTCTATTGTAGTATTCTCAATTTCAACATCTCCTTGCACCAAATCTTTTAGTACTGAAGTTCCTTCAATTTTACTTTTAAATCTAATTACTGGTTTGATAATTGTAGGTGCATTAGTCTCTTGAAGATCTCTACATTTTCTATTGTAAACATAAGGAAGTTTTTTTTGTCTTGCTCGTTTTTTTTGCTCTTCTATTTCATCACTTGAACAATAACATTTATAAGCATGTCCATTTTTAAGCAGTTCATTAGCTACATTTACATGATCATTAATTTTAGTTGATTGAATGTATTCATCACCATCATGATCAATGCCAATCCATTTTAAAGACTTGATAATTTGAATTTTGTGTTCATCTTTAGATCTTTCCTTGTCTGTATCTTCAATTCTTAAATGAAAGGTCCCGTTTTTATTTTTAGAATATAGCCAATTGAATAAGGCAGTTCTTACACCACCAATATGAAGAGCTCCAGTAGGAGAGGGAGCAAATCTTGTTGCTACTTTTGACATCAATGATTTTTAGACTATTTTCTTAGAAGTTTCTATATAAAGATACAAGAACACCTTGAACTTTTACTCTATCTGGACCAAATATTTTGGTTTCATAGTTTCTATTAGCACTTTCAAGCGCTACAGTTTTTCCTTTTCTTCTAATTCTTTTCAACATTGCCTCGTGTTCATCTATTAAAGCTACTACAATTTTACCATTATCAGCAGTGTCAGATCTTTTTATGATAACAGTATCACCTTCATTAATACCAGCTTCAATCATTGAATCACCTTGAACTTTTAGACCAAAATATTGACCGTTTTTTTCAAGATTGCTTGGAAGAGGTATACGAGAAACTTCATTTTGTATTGCCTCCACAGGTGTTCCTGCTGCTATACTACCTAATACAGGTATTTCCATTTCATTTAAGTTAGTATTTTCTGTATCTAGACCACCCTTGATAACACTAGGTGAAAAGCTATTGTAAATATCATTAGCAGAAGCTGTTTCAGGAAGTTTTATAACCTCTAAAGCTCTAGCTTTATGAGCTAACCTTCTAATAAAACCTCTTTCTTCTAAGGCACTTATTAATCTGTGTATTCCTGACTTAGACTTTAAATTTAAAGAATCTTTCATTTCTTCGTATGAAGGAGATACACCTGAGGCTCTCAACTTTTTGTTGATGAATAAAAGCAGGTTTTTTTGTTTTTTAGTTAGCATAAGAACAAATAAAGTACAAAATCTGTTCTACAAGTGTTCTTTTAATTCTGCAATAGCTAAAAAATGTTTAAAATAAGGGCTTATTTTACTAAAGAACAGAAAAAATAGAATTTTTATTTAAATTTTTTAAAAGTGATTCACCAATTAAAAAAGTTTTTATTTCTGTTTTGTTCTCTAAAGAAAGAAGTTCTTCCTTTGTTTTAATGCCGCTTTCAGAAATTAAAGGGGAGGAGTGATTACTTAAGACGTTATAGATATCATAAGTTGTATTAAGATCTGTTTTTAAAGTTTTAAGATTTCTATTATTTATTCCAATTAATGCTTCTTTAAAGTTAAGAGCTTTTTCGGCTTCTTCAATTGTATGGACCTCAACAATTATTGACATATTAAGTCTCATTGCTTCTTCATATAATTCATTAGCAAGGTCGTCAGAGACACCAGCTAATATAATTAATATTGCATCCGCACCATAACTTTTTGCAAGAGGTACTTGAAACTTATCAATAAAAAAATCTTTACATAAAACAGGTAAATTTATTTTTTCTTTCACTTTACTAATGTCACTTAGGCTGCCCAAAAAGAAATCTTCTTCAGTAAGAATTGATAAACATGTTGCTTTATTGTTATTGTAGATTTTTGCTATTTCTATAGGGTTATAATCATCAATTATAATACCAGCAGATGGGCTTGCCTTTTTTATTTCTGCAATTAGAGAGATTTTATTATTATCAATGTTGTTTTGAATTTTATCTTTAAAGTTAATAAATGATTTATTTTGATCTATTTGTTCATTTAAAAAATTTAATGAAATTGATTTTTTTAATAAATCAACTTTTTCAATTTTTTTTTTAATAATTTCCTCTAGTACATCTTTAGACATTTTGAATTTCCTTTAAGTCATTGTATGTTTTTCCTGACAATATATGTGTTCTTGCTTCGTTATAAGCTTCAATAAAAATTGTATATTTTTCTGAAACGATAAGACCTGCTGCAGCATTTAAACAAACAGCTTTTGAAAAATCGTTATCTTCACCTTTAAATATATCTAGCATTTTATTTGCGTTAAATTTTGCATCATCACCAAGTAAATCTTCAAATTTATTTGCACCTATATTTAGTTTTATAGGATCAATTAATATTTCAGAAATTTTACCATCTTTTAATTGAACAACATTAGTTTTTGAATAGGGTGATATTTCATCTAATCCATCTTCACTATTTACAATCCAGGCAAATTTAATATCTAAATTATTCAAAGCATTAGCAAAAATTTTTAATAGTTTTTTATCAAAAACACCAATTACTTGCCTGTTAACTAGTGCAGGACTACTTAAGGGACCAATCATATTAAAAATTGTTCTTTTTCCTATTTTTTTTCGAGTAGGACCAACAAATCTCATTGCACTGTGATAGTTAGGTGCAAACATAAAACCAAAGTTATTTTTTTCAATTTGTTCCTCAATATTTTTAGGCTCTAAATCTATCTTTATATTTAAAGCTTCCAAAACATCTCCTGAACCACATTTAGAGGAAACAGCTTTATTGCCATGTTTTGCAACTTTTATCCCCATACTAGATAGAAGTAGTGCTGAAGCGGTTGAAATATTAAGTGTGTTCATACCGTCTCCACCCGTTCCACATGTATCAATACAGTCATTAACGTTAACTCTTTTAGATTTATCTCTTAAAACAAAAACCCCTCCAGCAATTTCATCTGAGCTCTCACCTTTAGATGAAAGTAGAGTTAAAAAATCAAATATCTCATCATCTGATGCTTTACCATCCATTAGTATTTCAAAAGCATTTTTGCTTTCATTGAACGATAAGTCTTGTTTATCTTTTAATTTATCTATGAAAACTTTCATTTACTTTTGTAATTAATAAAATTTTTTAATATTTTAATTCCAATGGTAGTTTTTATACTTTCAGGGTGAAATTGAACACCGTGAATATTATATTTTTTATGCATTATGCCCATGATAATTCCATCTTCAGTTTCTGCAGTAATTTCAAGATGATCAGATAACGTTTTTTTATCAACTATAAGACTGTGATACCTTGTAGCTTCAAATTTAGAGGGAAGATTTTTAAGTATACCTATTTTTTTTGATTTTATAAAACTAGTTTTCCCATGCATTAACTTTTTTGCTTGAATAATTTTTGAACCGAAAACTTGGCCAATAATTTGATGACCTAAACATACTCCAAGAATTGGTATTTTTCTATAAAGTGCTTTTACTATTTTAATACAATTTCCTGATTGATTTGGATTACCTGGTCCTGGTGATATAATAATTTTGTCATATTTAATTTTTAGTATTTGTGTATGGGTGATTTTATCATTTCTAACCACATCAACTTTAACGCCTAGTGATGATACATAGTGATATAAGTTAAATGTAAAACTATCATAGTTATCTATTAATAAAATTTTCATTATTTTAATGCATTCATTAAAGCTTTGGCTTTATTAACAGTTTCTTCGTATTCTTTAATTGGATTACTGTCAGCTACTATTCCTGCACCAGCTTGGACATAAAATTTTTTATTTTTTACAACAGCAGTTCTTAATGCAATGCATGTGTCAAACTCACCATTCGCAGAAAAATAACCTATACCCCCAGCATATACTTTTCTTTTAGTGGTTTCTAGCTCATCAATAATTTCCATAGCTCTAATTTTAGGTGCACCAGAAACAGTCCCTGCAGGAAATCCAGCAAGTAGTGATTTAAATTTTGAAATTTTATTATTATAAGCACCCATCACATTGGAAACTATATGCATTACATGAGAGTATTTCTCGATCATAAAACTATCTGTAACTTTAACAGTTCCTATTTTAGAAACTTTACCAGCATCATTTCTGCCCAAGTCAAGTAGCATCAAATGTTCAGAAAGTTCTTTTTTATCTTTAAGCAAATCTTTTGCAAAAAAGTTATCCTCTTTTAAATCTTTACCCCTAGGTCTAGTTCCAGCAATTGGTCTAACAGTAATCTTGTTATCTCTTAGTCTTACTAAAATTTCTGGACTAGCGCCTATAATTTGAAAATCATCAAAATTAAAAAAATACATAAATGGAGATGGGTTAGTAATTCTAAGTTTTTTATAAATTTCTAATGGTCTTTTAGACAATTTAGCTTCAAACCTTTGACTTAAGACGACTTGAAAAATATCTCCAATTTTTATGTATTTTTTAGCTTTGTTTACCATCTTTAAAAACTTATTTTTGGTTGTATTAGATTTAATTTTTATATTTTTGACAATGGCTTTATTAAAATCTTTTTTTTGGAGAGAAGCTTGAATTAATAATTCATTTATTTGTTTTTCAATTTCAAGGTATTTATTCTTATAGTTTGTAATTTTTTCATCCTTAAAGATATTAACAATATAAAAAATCTTTTTTTTCAAGTTATCGTGGACAACTAACACCCTTGGTCTTAAAAGCCTTACATCAGGTAGTTTTAAATCATCTCTACATTTGTTTGGAATTTTTTCTATGTATCTAATTGAATCATAAGAAAAATAACCAGAAATTAATGAACTAATAGGAGGAAGCCCTGATGGTATCTTAAATTTAAATTCTTCAATTATCTTTTCTATAATTTTTTCAGGTTTTCCTTTAATTCTTTTTTTAGTTTTGTTTGTAACTAAATATGAATTATTATTATTGAACTCCCAAATTTTATCAGGGTTTTTACCAAAAATAGTGTATCTACCTCTTATTTTTCCCTTTTCTACGGATTCAAAAACAAAACTATTTTTTTCTATAAGAAAATTATCTATTAGATTTAGGATTTCGTCATCATTTCTTATTTTCCTAGTGGTGTAGAGGATTTGATTTTTGTTTCTTTTATGTTGAAACTTAAAATCATTAAAGTTTCTGTTTAACATTATTTAAAATAATTTTTAACTCGCTCAAGTGTTTTTTCATTCACAACAACTTGGTATCTGTTATTTAAAAATAAATCATATGATTTTAAAATATTATTTTTACTTTGAGCTCCCTCTTCAGAAGATATTTTTCCAAAATTAGCAGAATTTTTGTTAATGTTTTTTTCTTCGTATTTTATAGTCTTTGCAATAAACACATCATTTTCATTGTTTGCAATTAATGTAAAAGAATTAATAGGAAGAGAATAGAGTATTTGAATTGAGTTTGTCTCAAATTTTTTAGTATCATTTATAGAATCTAGCTTAATTTCTTTTATATTGTTTTTACCAAACTCATCAAATGACACTTGATTGAATGTTTTTTTATTAATTTTTTCTAAAATATTTTTATTAAATTCAAACTTTTCTTTTTGAAATAGAAGATTTGTAATTTGTTCTTTAAATATAGGATTTTCAAGATCTGGCAATTTAGAGATTGAATTATTTATATTGTAAAAAATATAAGCACCATTATTTTCAAGAATTTCAATTTTATCTTCTCTTGAATTATAGATCATATTTTCTATTATTTTTTTATTATCAAGATTTATGTATGAGTTAACTTCGGTAGGGGAAATATCCAAATTTTTAACTATAGTTTTAAAGTCAATATTTTTTGATATTTGGTTTTCTATATCGTCAATTTTATCAAAAAATGCTTGATTAAAATCATCAATACCTAGTAAGTTTTTTGGGCTAATTTCAACAAAAGAGAAATCAATATAATCTTGTTTTAATTTTTCTGCATTTTCTTCAACGAAAAACTTAATATCGTTATCTGTAAACATTTCCTTTTTTTTATAAAAGGTACTTAGATCGATATATTCGATATCTAATTTTTTGTTATTTTCTTTATAAAATTTATTAATTAAAAATTCTGGTGATTTTGTTCCACCACTTATGTAGGTAAATAATTGTTTTTGAAGTTCATTATTTTTCAAGCGTATTTCAAACATGGCTGCAGAAGAATTATTTGTTAATAAAAATTTTTCATATAATGTTCTTTGAAATAATCCATTTTCATCATGGAAATTTTTATTATTTTTAATTTTTCTAATCAATACGTCTTCTGTGATTGAAAGATTAAGTTCTTCTATTTCAAGATCAAGAAGAGTCGTGGATACTAATGTAGATAAAAGTTCTTCTATAATATTTTTATCGATATTTTCTTTAATTACCTGTTGGCTTAATCCTGATTCATTTAAATAATCCATAAAATCTTGTGTAGAAATATTAGTATTATTTATCTTAGCTATGTTGTTTTGATTGCCAGTGCTAAATCCTCCACCAAAACCACCAAAACCAAAAGCTACTATAATTACAAAAATTAGTAGTAGACCACCAATTTTCTTTTTAGAAAAATTTTTAAAAGGATTTATCATTACTTCATTAATTTATTGATCTTTAAAATACCAAGCTATAGATTAAATTTTTCATTATGACAAATAAATATATGTATTTTGTAGCTAATTGGAAAATGTATGGGAATTTATCTTCTTTAAATACATTGGATAAAGTTATTAGATTTTCAAAATCTAAAGAAATAAAGGGAGGTAGATTAATTTACTGCCCTCCAAATACTTTAATAAGTTCTTTTGCTAAAAAATTTAATAATTGTCAAATTGGTATTGGTGGACAAAATTGTCATGAAAGCAAAGATTATGGTGCTCACACTGGCCATGTTAATTCCCGTATGTTAAAAAACATTGGTGCGCATTTTGTAATTATTGGTCATTCTGAAAATAGAAAACAAGGTGAGAGTGATAAACTAATTAATCTAAAAATAAAAAGTGCTCTCGAAGCTAAATTAAAAGTTATTTTTTGTATTGGTGAAACTTTAAGTGAAAAAAGAAAAAAAAAGACACGTTCAATTTTATCTAAACAAATTAAAATTGGTCTAAAAAATATTAAAAATAAATCTAATATTTTTATTGCTTATGAGCCTGTTTGGGCTATTGGCAGTGGCATTATACCAAAATCATATGATCTTTTTAAAACTATAGAATTTATTAAAAGTAAATTTAGAGATAAATTGCCAAAAGTTTTATATGGAGGTTCAGTCAACCCTGAAAATATTACAAACTTAAAAAAAATTAATAATATTGATGGTTTTTTGATTGGTGGTGCATCTCAAAGTGCTAAAAAATTTATTGATATAGTCAAAAAAACGTATAGTTAAGCCACATGGAAAATATTTTATTAGTAGTCAACTTAGTGCTAGCAACAATACTTGTACTTTTGATACTTGTACAAAAATCAGAAGGTGGTGCTCTTGGCATAGGTGTCTCTCAGGATAATTTTATGCTTTCCAGATCTGCAGGTAATTTTATGGGGAAGGCTACTGCAGTAGTTGCAACTTTATTTATAATTTGTAGCTTAGCTTTAACAATTATATCTAGAGGTGAGTTAACACCTACTGAATCAGTTTTGGATATCATTGAAGAAAAGTCTAGTGATACACCTTCAATTCCTGAAAATAATTAAAAAATTAAAAAAAAGTTTAAGAAATAAATACTTTTTACCTTTAAAACCCCAAACTGGTCACTCAACCTTTATTAGAATATTTCTAATGATTTATAAAGAGTTCGTGTACCAAAAAATTATAAAAATTGTATTAATCTTAAGCCTTAGCTTGTTGGCTTCGTGCGCCAATAGAGGCCCATTGCCATTTTCTTTTGATTTTTTAAAGAAATCTGCTGATGAAGATATTGAAAAAATTTCAAAAATTAGAAAGCAAAATGAAATATTACAAAAAAACTTAGACATTGATTTATATACAGCGATCGCCCTTGCAATCGAAAATAACAAAGATTTAAAAGTAAAATTATTCGAAACCGCATTAGCGGACCGTCAATTGAAAGACGTAAAGTTTGACATGTTACCAACCATGTCAGCTAATGCAGGTTATTCTGGAAGTGACAATTATCAATCATCCACAAGTGCAACTGTTGGAAATAATGATATAGCAGCATCCAAAGGGTCTACATACTCTACATCACGAAATAGAGATGTTGTTGATCAAGATATAGGTTTTGCTTGGAACGCACTTGATTTTGGTTTGTCTTATATCAGAGCAGGGCAAACAAGCGATCGATTTTTAATTGCAAAAGAGATAGAAAAAAAATCAGCTAACAATATTGCAAAAGAAGTTATTCGATCTTATTGGAATGCTCTTTCTGCAGATAAGTTAATTCAAAAATACGATCCTTTAATTAAAAAAGTAAAAATAGCTTTAAGCGACTCTCAAAAAATAGAAGAGATGTTGCTACAAAAACCAATGGATGCACTTTTGTATCAAAAAGAATTGCTAGATATAAAGAGAGCTCTTATTACACAAAGACAAACTTTAATTAATTCTAAAATTGAATTAGGAACCTTAATGGGATTGTTGCCCAACCAAAGCTATAAATTAGTAGCAACCAATCAACCTATCAATATTTTAGACATGGATTTAAAAAACATGGAAAAACATGCTTTAGTTAGTAGAGCAGAGTTATTAGAAAATCGATATCAAGAAAGAATATCCGTTGCTGAAACTAAAGTTGGATTAAGATCTTTGTTACCTAATTTTAATATTAACGCAGCTTTCACAAGTTCTTCAAATGATTATCTACAAAATAAATCAAATTTTGAATTTGGTTCTTCAGTTGGCGCAAACTTATTAAATGTCTTTAGAGCACCATCGATTAAGAAAATGAATGAGGCAAATACAGAAATTATTAAAGAACAACGTCTTGCTTTATCTATGGCTAT
>Ga0257127_1002704_pt1 | contig 10618 bp, 6 predicted proteins | sample SI060_135mmetaG_FD_190152 | JGI IMG/M metagenome (GOLD analysis project Ga0257127, IMG submission 190152) | Marine microbial communities from Saanich Inlet, British Columbia, Canada - SI060_135m | ecosystem: Environmental > Aquatic > Marine > Inlet | place: Canada: British Columbia | collected...
TCCAATAATCTATTTGAGACGATAACGCATGTAACCGTTCGGTCCATTCTTTCCTTTTTGTTTTTTTAACCGTACAAATACCTAATTTGTTCAGTCCCCAACAAGAAGTTATTTTGTTGCCTCCATTCATGTAGTCATCTGGGTTGAAACGAATAAAGACGATCGGTCTATGGCCAACATCTTGAGATAACTCCATCGTCCTTTTGTTCTCGCAAGAAGAATCATATTCGTTGTGTTGAGACTCATCGATCTCGATGATGATTACTTGATATCCTAAGTCTAACAGCAAATCTGGTCTTCGGCGGGAGCATCCGTCTGGAATTCGTCTGTCTGTTCTCCATTCAAATTGACTATATTTTGCCTTTATGTATTCCGATATATGAGTTTCTTTTGTTTTATAATTCCGTGCAACGGGTTTGTCTGGAAACATGTGCATATAGCAATATAAACAATAATTATCGTATTTTTTGTTCGCATATGTAGTACACCAATCGTTTTTACATAATGAGGACCCGCCGCACTCACGGCATCGTGCTTTTTGTTTTCCATGTTCGCAAATATCACTGCCTCCACAATCACGGCATCGTGCTTTTCGTATTCCATGTTCACAAAAAGCACTTCCTCCACATTCTCGACAACTATATTTATTTTTGTTATGTTTACATAAACTAGTTCCGCATTCTCGACAACTATATTTATTTTTGTTATGTTTACATAAACCATTTCCGCATTCTCGACAATTAAATTTTTGTTTCCCGTGTTCGCATATTTGACTTCCTCCACAGTCTCTACATTGTTGTTTTTGTTTCCCGTGTTTGCAAAATCCTTTTGGATTACATTCTTTACAAATTCTTTTATGTTTTCCATGTTCGCATATTTGACTTCCTCCACAGTCCTTACAACTATATATCGCTTTTCCATGTTCGCATATTTCACTCCCCTTACATTCTTTACATATAGTTTTCCATTTTCCATGTATGCAATATGAATTACCGCCACATTGTTTACAGTCGTCTTTTCTTTTATCGTGTTCGCATATTTGACTTCCCTTACATTCTTTACAATATGACTTTCGTTTTCCATGTTCACAATATGCAGACCCCCCACACTCTTTACAATATGATTTCAGTTTTCCATGTTCACAATATGCAGACCCGCCACATTCTTTACATCTGTATTTATCTTTTCCATGTTCACAATATGCATACCCACCACATTCTTTACAGTGTGCTTTTCGTTTTCCGTGCTCGCATTTTTTATTTTGTACGTTTATCATACTTTCGAACTTATGCTCTGAACAATATAATGGTTTTTCACCTTTATCATTAAAATTCGCTCGTTTTTTACAATCGGGGTCTTTACAAATTATCATCTTCTTATATTCTATATATAGATTTTATTATTTAAGTATTTATCTTCCTAAATCATAAATACTAAAATTGCTAAATGTTCTCCTCTTCGGATTTTTCCTTCTGAAGTTTTTCTTTTCGTTTCAAATATGCTTGTCTGTTGTATTCCTTTTTCTTGTCCGGGGATGCTTTGTAATTAGTTCTCTCTTGATATTCTTTTACACGATTTATGTGTTGTTCCTTATTCTTTTCATAATATTCCTTTTTGTATCCACCACCGCCCCCTCTGGATGTATACCGCTTGAGATGCTCTTTGGTTGACTGCAACTCTTCCTCTAATTTGGAAACTTTTTCTTGTAATTCTGCAATTCTGTCGTCTTTGTCCATTGTTGTTATTATATATAATAAGATATGTTTATGTTTTTTGTGTAAAATTTTTAATAATATTATGATTTGTTCATGATTGAGCGCATCCTTCCATATCCTCCATATCCTCCATGTCCTCCATATCCTCCATGTCCTCCATGTTCGCCATCTGTTGAAATGCATACTCTGTCAGATCCTGCTGCTTATTTAGAAATGTATTAGAACCATCCTCACTTTGAGTTAAATTCTTTAACGTACTAATCCATTTGTTGGTTTTGTTTTTAGTCAACTTATCTATAAATATTGTTACAGGGAAAAAACGTTTACCTGTTCTTTTTTGGTTTGCTAATATTCTGTCGTAAACATCACATAATGGAAACCAAAATAAGTCATCTACCTTATATTTTACACCTTCTATAGTGGTAATTACTACTGGGGATACATAATCATCGGGCATATAATCCATTACCTTATTTTTTCCAACAGGGTATTTAACTGGGTCAATAGATGTAAGCATAGAGTATTTTATGAGGGGGGCGCTGTCTCTGGTTATAATGTTATAATTATATGCACCTATGTTGTCTATAGTAATTTCACAATTTACAGGTAAATCAGGTAATCCGACATATGTTTGCACCATATCTGCACCATCTTTATCTGATGACACTTGAAATTTCGACCCAGAATAGTTAAGTCTGCAGCATTTTTTGTATTTTTTACCCGAACCGCACGGGCAACTATCATTTACACCTATTTTGGTAGGCATTGTATAAAGTAATTATCACATTTTTATTTTACTAAACAAACCTATTATGGTGTGCTTTCCCCGATATTTACCCGATATTTACCCGATATTTATCCGATATTTATCCGATATTTATCCGATATTTATCCGATATTTATCCCGATTATTTCTATTATTTCCAAAAAGTATGATTTTTCAAATTCCAACTCTCTGAAGATTTTTGCACTTTTGGACATTTTTAAAATGTCCAATTTTCATTTTTACAAAATAGTTTCCGAATCTGAAGTTTTTAAAAAACACGTTCACAGCATAATGATTTGATTTGGTTTTTTCATTAAAATAATTGACTGCATACTTTTTTTATTATTTTAGCGCGGAAGGATTTAGGGGTTTTTTATGTTGACAATATATATCAACATCATCAACAAAAATGTCCCAGAAAAACCCCAACATATTTGAATGTAAATGTTGTAACTTCAATACAAGCAATAAAAAAGATTACAGTAGACATTTACTCACACGTAAACATAGGTTGTCAACAGAACGTCAACAATTTTCTCCCCAAAAACCCCCAACGTTTTCTTGTGATATTTGTAACAAGGTTTATAAAGAACGAACTGGATTATGGAGACATAAGCAAAAGTGCGGTGGTCAAGCAAATATCCAAGCGACACATGAAGAACCCGTAAAAGAACTGATACAAATGCCAGAACCAGAAGTTTTTATAGAATTATTGAAACAAAACCAAGAATTCAAGCAACTTATGGTGGATCAATCTCGTCAAATTCAAGAGCAACAAAGCGAAAATCAAGAATTACAAAAACAACTCATCGAAGCAGTCAAAGTGGGACAACATATAGAAAACCAAACAAATATTAACAACAACCAAAAATTCAATCTGAATTTCTTCTTGAATGAACAATGTAAAGATGCGATAAATATGTCTGAGTTCATCGATAATATGGAATTAAACTTAGAAGATCTGACAGAAACTGGTCGTTTGGGTTACGTAGGAGGAATTTCACGTATTTTAATCAATAAATTACAAGAATTAGACATCTATAAACGTCCTCTTCACTGCACCGACATGAAACGCGAAACATTGTATATAAAAGACAATGACGAATGGGAGAGACAAACGAACCCTAAGGAGAAAATGTCCAAAATTATTGGGCAGGTCGCTAATAAAAACTGCCGGAATATACCAAAATGGACTGAAGAACATCCCGGATACGAAGTATTTGATTCCCCTGAAAACATGGAGTATATGACTATGACTCAAGCAGTTCTCGGTGGGTTTGGTGAAGAAGAGAACAAGCAATTCAAAGATAAAATAATCAAAGGCGTCATCAAAGAGGTCATGGTGAACAAATAAATCATATCTATTTTCGTAATAACTATGATTAATCCTCAAAATGAGAACAATCGAACCATTTATCAAATACCTTTATGATACCCTTTTTAAGTTTTTGGGTGCCCTTACCTTTATGAGTTTTTCTGGCATTCTTACGAGATGACTTTTTTGCGGTTTTACTGTGCATTCTATATATAAAATTGATTTTTTAAATATTAGAGGTGGAAAATATATTAAACTTACATTATCAAAATGACCCATACTAACGGATATATTTATGTTAGAAATCATCCATCATACGATGGTGATGATGCTTGTAAACTGGGTAAAACAAATAATATTCCTGAAAGAGATACACAATATGCCACTGGTGAGATTAAAAGAGGATATTTTGAATCTGTCTTTGAAGTTGGTATTGAAAAGGTGGGATTTGTTGAACGCTTATTACAAAATCAGTTTCGCGAATTAAATGTTAAATATGACGCAGGAACTGAATTTTACAAGAGACAAATTATTACCCTTATTGAACCTTACCTAATTACAATTGGAATTGAATATCGAAAATTATCCAATCAAGAAATTAGTAATTTGGTAAGATGCAATAGAGTAAGAAAAACTATAGCAAAAATAAATATTAAATCGTTAATACATATACTAAAATCTAATAGAACAGATGAACAAATTGTATCCTACACACCAAGAACCGACCAAACTATTATTATTGATAACTCCGTCAAACATTTTGAAGAACACGATAAAGGTATGCTTGTATTAATGTGTGGAGTAGGAAAAACTCTAATTTCATTATGGATTACACAAAAACTAAACTCAAATACTATTCTTATTGGTGTTCCGAATAAATTGTTATTGAAACAATGGGAGGAAGTTATTTGTGTATTGTTTCAAAGTGTTCCATATTTAATTGTTTCAGGTGGGGTAGATAATGAAGACATAATAAGATTTTTAGAAAATAATCAACAAAAATGTATTGTAATAACTACGTATTCATCATCTCATAAAGTATATACTGCAACACACAATACAAGATTTGTATTTGATATAAAAATTAATGACGAATGTCATCATTTAACAAGTAATAATATAAACGATAATGAACGCAAAAGTTATGTTCAAATGTTGAAAGTAAACTCAAAAAAAACTTTATCCTTAACTGCTACGATGAAGTTATTGGAAAATAAAAAAAATTCAAGAGATGAGGATATTGTAGTTTCAAATGACAATGTTGATCATTTTGGAGAAATAATTGATAGAAAATGTTTGCTATGGGCGATTAAAAAAAATGTTATTTGTGATTATGTTATTCAAACCATTATTACAAATGAAGACCAATTAGAACACCAATTACCGATATTTAATATTATAGAAGAAGGTAATAAGAGGTTGTTTCTGAGTGCATTTGCATCTTTGAAAAGCATATTTGAAGGACATTCGCACCATTTATTGATATATTCAAATAACAAGGATAATTCGTTAAAAATAATTCAATATATCAAAATGCTGTTAGACAATAATTACTTTGATATACCTGAGTTATGTTATTCAAATTATCATAGTGAAATGAAATCAAAAGACCAACAAAATATAATTAATGATTTTGAAAACGCGAAGTTTGGAATAATTACATGCGTTTATTGCCTAGGCGAAGGATGGGATTTTCCATTATTGGATGGTGTTGTATTTGCTGAAAATATGACATCAAACATTCGTATAGTTCAATCTGCATTAAGAGCAAGTAGAAAAAACAAAAATCATACAACTAAAAAAACAAAAATCATTTTACCAATTTTGAATAGAGATGATTGGTTAGAAAATAATGAAAATCCTGATTTGAAAAAGGTGAGAGAAGTTATTTATCAAATGGGATCAGAGGATGAAACTATTAGTCAAAAAATCAAAGTGTTTAGAATTGACATTGAAAAACAAAAACCTAAACCAAAAGAAAAAGAAGAAAGAGAAATAGTTGATGAGTTTGGTAAATACGATGATGAACTAACACAAAAATTAAGATTAAAAACAATAAAAAGAGCTGCACTTGCTACAACATATGAAAAAGCTAGAAAAATAATTGCTGATAAAAATATAAAAAGTAAAGAAAGTTATTATGATTTATGTGAAAGAGATAATCGATTATCCAAAGAACCTGAAATAATATTCAAAGGACAATTTACAAACTGGATAGAATATTTAAGTATTGAACGAGTATATTATGATTTGAAAACCTGTAAAAATAAAATAGGTGAGTATTTATTGTTATATCCTGAAATAAAAAAATACTATTTAGACTTATCAATTGTAAGTAATGCATTATGTAAAATAGACATATTGTTTCCACCAAGGGGATTATGGGTTGATTACTATAATGTGAATGATTTGAGAGATTTAATTACTATAACAAATAAGAAAAAGAAAAATTCAAGTGATATTCTTTGAAAAATATTTAGAAATATTTAAGGGAAAAAAACTTTTTTTATAAAATTAAATAAAATTGATTTAAAATTAATATAAAGTAATATTATCTTATACTACTATATATGCCTAAACACTACGCATGCGAACTTTGTAGAAAGGAATTTAATCAAAAAATAGATTTCACCAGACACCAAAATAAGAAAGCACCTTGTATAACATTAACTGAAATGCAACAAATTAGTAAAACAAACGAAGTAAAAACCACATTTAAAACTAACTTATCCACAGCATTCAATTATTGTTTGGATGTGTTAAGAAATAAGGAACATTTAACAGGTGATAAAGCATTGAGAACATTAGCACACTTGTTGGATTTAAGATTGTTAGAACCTCAATTCGGTAATCAAATAGATATTGATACTTACGATTATGATTTTAGTTCATATGAGGATGATATTATTGAAAAACATAAAGCAAAATTATTAAGTATGGTAAGATTTAGTAATCTTGCGAAAGAAGAAGAAGGAAATATACCAAAAATTATGAAATGTGTATGGGATGAGATTTTATCGGTTCATCCTATCACTAAAAATATATTCTTGAAAGGAAAGGGATTTGATATTCAACATCAATCCACATATAAAAAATTAATTGATAAATTATATACATTTGACTTTGAATCAGTTGATGAAGATATTTTAGGTGAAGCATATGAAGAAGTAATCAAAGATGTTATGACTGGTAAGGTGTTGGGACAATTCTTTACACCACCAAAAGTTAAACAAATGATGATTAAACTTATTGACCCTCAACTAAAAGAAGACGGAACAATTGAAAAAATATTTGATCCTGCTATGGGAACAGGAGGTTTCTTAATTTCCGCATTAAGACATTTATTACAACAATCAAAAACAAAAGGAATAAAAATGAACTGGGATTTTATCAGTAATAAAGGTCTTGGAGGAAGAGAAGCAGAACCTGATACATACCAATTAGCAATTTCAAATATGTTGATTTCATCGGGACATATGTTTAATGTTTTGGAAAAAGGCGATAGTATTCATAATCCAATCACAAACAAATATGATATTATTCTTGCCAATCCACCATTTGGCATTGATGGTTTAACCTATAATGAAATATTACATCCATTAAGAAATGAATATATGCCTATAAAATCGAATAGTGCTGTTCCATTATTCTTACAAGCAATTATTCATATGTTAAAAGTAAATGGAAGATGTGCTCTCGTATTACCAAGTGGACAAGAATTGCAAAGTAAAACAACAAATTTATCTATTATTAGAGAATATTTAATGAAAACTTGTGATCTGAAGGAAATTATATATTTACCTGCTGGTGTATTTACCCACACTCCTATAAAAACTTGTATTTTAAGTTTTGTTAAGAAAAGAGAAGGCAATGAAGCATTAGAATTAAATATAAAAATTTCAAAATCTCATAATGAAACAGATAGAATTTACAAATTTAGCAAAACACATCAAACAAGTAAAGTTAAATTTTATGACTATAGCCCTGAAAATGATAATAAAATATTATTAATTGAAGCAAGTATTGAAGAAATATCAACTAATAGTTATTCTTTAAATTATACCGATTATTTGGTGGAAGATTGTGATAATAATATTCATGAAAATATGAAACCGCTTGGTGAATTATGCAGTTTTAAACGAGGAAAACAATTATCAAGGTCAAAATTTAAAACAGGATTTTATCCTGTAATTGGAGGAGGACAACAACCAACAGGATTACATAATGAATTCAATAAAGACAAAAATACAATTTTGTGTTCGTCAAGTGGTGCTTACGCAGGATTTATTAATAAATATGAAAGTGAAGTATGGGCGAGTGATTGCTTTTCAATACATTCAAAAAATAAAAAGATATTAGACGAAAAATATTTGTATTATTACCTTAAAAATATTCAAACAAATATATATAAATTACAAACAGGAACAGCACAACCTCATATATATCCAAAATCAATAGAAAATTTAAAAATTCATTTGCCCTCAATGGATCAACAGATTAGTATTATTGAATTTTATCAAAGTAATCAAGTTAAAATTAATGAATTAGAAAATGAAATTAAAAAATTAAAAGAATTGGAAAAAAATTATAATATTTCAAATATGTTTAAATTCAATAATGTTAGTTCAGTAAATACTGAACCTATTGATGAAGTTCAAAATGAAATAGTATCTGTTGAAGAAGAAGTTATTGTTGAAACAAAACAAAAGGTTAAAAAAGTCAAAAAACCTCTTGTTAACACCGACCGGAAAGAAAAATGAGACAAACTAATTTGAAAATATAATAAAAAGATAGAAATATTTTTTATTATATGTAGTATCGTAATGGATAATGAAGAAAAAATAAAGGAAATTGGAAGAAAAAATGTTCCAATGACAACGAAAAAATATCCCGATTATTTCTATTATTTCCCAAAAAGATGAATTTCTAGATTCCAACTCTCTGAAGATTTTTGCACTTTTGGACATTTTTAAAATGTCCAATTTTCATTTTTACAAAATAGTTTCCGAATCTGAAGTTTTTAAAAAACACGTTCACAGCATAATGCTTTGATTTTGATTTTTCCTTAAAATATTTGACTGCATACTTTTTTTTATTATTTTGGTGCGAAATGATTTAGGGGATTTTTTTGTCTCCATAATATAGAAAATATGGAAGCACAAAAATCCCAAAAAATCCCCAAGATTTTTGAATGTAAATGTTGTAACTACAATACGAGCAATAAAAAAGACTACAATAAACATTTACTCACTGCAAAACATAAAACGGAAACGAATGGAAGCATAAATAAACCCCTTTATTACATTTGCGAATTTTGTGAAAAACAATACAAAAGTCGGGGCTCGTTCTGGAAGCACCAGCAGAAGTGCGATAGAGTTCCCTATACTCAAGAAATACTGCCAGAAACCTCAACAAAAACCAGTGATTCTCAATTAATCATCGAACTTCTCAAACAAAACCAAGAACTACAGAAACAACTCATCGAAGCAGTCAAAACAGGTGGACAACATATAGAGAACCAAACCAATATCAACAACAACCAAAAGTTCAACCTCAATTTCTTCTTGAATGAACAATGCAAAGATGCTATAAATATGTCTGATTTCATTGAAAATATGGAATTAGACATAGAAGATCTGACAGAAACTGGTCGTTTGGGTTACGTAGGAGGCATTTCACGTATTTTAATCAATAAACTCCAAGAATTGGACATTTATAAGCGTCCTCTTCATTGTACCGACATGAAACGCGAAACCCTATATATTCGTGAAAATGATGAATGGGAAAAACAGGTAAACCCGAAAGATAAAATGGGCAAAATTATTGGACAAGTCGCAAATAAAAATTGCCGAAATATTCCGAGATGGACCGAAGAACATCCAGAATATCAAGTATTTGATTCTCCTCAGAATATGGAATATATGATAATGACTCAAGCAGTCCTTGGTGGATTTGGTGAAGAAGAGAACAAACAATTCAAAGACAAAATCATTCGTGGCGTCATCAAAGAGGTGATGGTCAATAGATAATCATTTTCAAAATCAAACTTTGTCTAGGATTTTTATTTTCGTATAATATACGAAAAATGACGAACATAGAAAATCCCAAAAATCCCAAAAAATTTGCATGTATACATTGTAACTATATGACGAGTAGTAAAAAGACTATGAGAAACATTTACTTACACGTAAACATAAAATACGAACAATGACGAAGGATAAATCCTAAAAATCCCATCTCGAAATAAGGATGATTTTTCAAATTCCAACTCTCTGAAGATTTTTGCACTTTTGGACATTTTTAAAATGTCCAATTTTCATTTTTCCAAAATAGTTTCCGAATCTGAAGTTTTTAAAAAACACGTTCACAGCCTAATGCTTTGATTTTGATTTTTCCTTAAAAAAGTTGACTGCATACTTTTTTTTATTATTTTGACGCAAAATGATTTAGGCGTAAAATGTATTTCCATATTACAGTGTAAATGGAAAAAATAAAAACGCCAAAAAACGCCGAAATATTTCATTGTAATAAATGTAACTTTAAATGCAGTAAAAATAGTGATTGGTCAAGACATATAACCACACGTAAACATAATATGGAACTAAATGGAACTAATTGGAAATCAAAAAACGCCATTTGTGAAAATTGTAAAAAACCCTTCAAAACGGCGTCTGGATTGTGGAAACATCAACAAAGATGCAAAAATATTCCATCTATGCAAGAAGAACCCATAATAGAACCGATAAAAATGCCCGAACCAGACGTTTTCATCGAATTATTGAAACAAAACCAGGAATTCAAACAACTCATGCTCGACCAATC
>Ga0257127_1002709_pt1 | contig 10611 bp, 6 predicted proteins | sample SI060_135mmetaG_FD_190152 | JGI IMG/M metagenome (GOLD analysis project Ga0257127, IMG submission 190152) | Marine microbial communities from Saanich Inlet, British Columbia, Canada - SI060_135m | ecosystem: Environmental > Aquatic > Marine > Inlet | place: Canada: British Columbia | collected...
TGATGGACGTTCTTTGGCTAGACTGACCACTTTCTCAACACTAAAGTTCTCCAATGAAACTGCTTTAGCTCGAGATAGAATCACTTGGGTGACATCCGCTTCAATAAAGTTATCCCAGTTCAAACGTAAGTTTTTGAGAAAACCAATAAGCTTTTTTTGAAGAAGCTCGCTGTGCTCTAAAGCCTTAATAAGCTGAGCGCTTCTTTCGGTATGGAATATCAAAAATTGATAGGCTGTATCATGAGCATGCTTCACTTGTGTGTAGCTCGTTTTAGTCTTTTTCTTTTCGATATTTGGAGGTGACTTATTTTGAATGGGTTCAATATATTCAGTTTGAAAGTCTTGCACATTTTCTGTCAGTTCAATTTGAAGCTCATTCAGTCCTCTCCATTTCGTTTTAAGCAGACTCTGCTGACCCGCTACTTGACTCAATAAGGTTTCGAGCGAAGTATGCTCATGCTTTCGTTCAAACTGTGTCCGAGTATTCCAATAGCTCATCCATAGTTTGACCTTATGGAGATGAAGTTTATTTTCATCTTTAAGAGTTGGCAGTTCTCGTAACAACTCAGCACTGTCAAAAACTAATCGCTCAAGGCTCTTGATACATTTTTTAAACTGAGCTTCACGATCAGAAATTGACTTGTGGAATAGTCGAAGTGCGCTAGAAGCGGTTTCTAACTCAAGAATCGTCTCTCTCGACTCTTGACTGAATTCATTGAGTAACTCTCTCTCTAACATAGCATCAAGGTCCAACTCGGTTGGCGCAACTTCAAACTCAATTTCATCAAACTCATCATCTACTGAATCAGAGATGATACTGAGCTCTTCATTGAGTTGTGATAAATCAGTATCGAGCCTTACGATAAGTTCATCGAGGATACGTCGAAGATCATGATCCGCTTGCCAAAGATCATTAAGCGGACTTAATTTCCCCTTGAGCATTTGTTCTTGTTCTCTCCACTCTTTTTCTTTGTCTAGAAGTGTACCTCGTAATTTTAACCTACCTAATAAACTCTGTAGCTTTTCTTTGTGTCTGACCTCATCACTCGTCAAATCTTGACCATGTTCAAGTGTGAGAAGATGATTTGACAAAATGAGCTGTAAGTCTTCAAGCTCTATCAAACGATCGAAGGAATCTTGTGTTCTCTTCCAAAACAAAAAGCTTTTGAGCGCACGATCTGTGAGTTGGTCATTGATATGAGCGCTGACATACCCAAAAAATAAAGGCCAAGATTTGATCAGTTGCTCACTCATCATCAGCTCTACATGATCATGTTGTGGGTATAGAGTGATGACTAACGTATTTGGAGGGCTAACCGACTCTGGTAGCTCTGATTTTGTGTGTGTTGACTTTTGTTTCGATGAGGTCTCTGCTGACTGATCGGTGTTTTGATTACTCGGCTTACCAAAACTGACCGATACGGTGAAAGCACAGATAAGAAAGACAAACAACTTAAGAGCGATATGTTGTTCAAATCGGATTTGTCGACAACTCATCATATAATCTTGAAGCCTATTTTTGTGAAGTGAGATAAGAGGATATAGTTGTCTGAACAAAGGGTCTCTTTTAAACTGAAAGTAAGAAACATCAAATATAGATCTCAAAGATAGACAAACGAAGAGATTAATTCGAGTGCGATCTTCAATTCTAATCGGTAGGCGATAGAGTAGTTCATGAAAACTAAGGTATCTATAATACAAGAAGACATTTTAAGCCAATATGAGCTTATACATATCAATCAAATCAGTACGATCTCCATAGGCTTAATTCATCAGTCATTTTTACTGAGTCTCGATGAAGAACCTAAATATGTTCTACAAGGTCTACATCATCAATTGAGTACAGATGAGATTCTAGAAGACTATGAGAGGGTCACGTCTCATTTAGCGGAGTATGAGTATGGAGGGCCTCAATTGGTGAAAACTAACGATGGGTCTCGAGTAGCAGAGGGAGATGGATTACGTTGGCGTTTGAGTACTTATGTACCTGGTGACACATTTACTGAAGTCTCTTCTGATCATCGAGCTTTTATTGGTGGACAGGGACTTGCTCAGTTTCATCGGGTGATGAATCGTATTGATTATACGTTTAAGTCGCAACATCCCGGCCATGACACGATCGGACACTTAACTCGACTCATAGAAGCGAGCGAAAATCCTAGTTATCGCACCTCTTGGGATGAGATCTCTCATCGAGGCATGGCAATTATCGAGGCCTTATCTGAAGCATTATTACCCTCCCAGTTACCTAGACAGGTAGTTCATGGTGATCCAAAAATAAGTAATCTTAGATTTTGTGATGACCAAGCGATTATGATCGATCTTGATACATGTAATCGGCACACTCGACTCGTCGATTTAGGTGATGCGGTGAGGTCGTGGTGTCATCGTCCAAAGCAACCGATTGGTCAGCGATTTTCAATCGACACTTGGCAAGCACTGATGAAGGGATATATCAGTGAAGCTCATCCACTGAGTCCTCTTGAAATTGAGTGGCTACCAAAAGCAGGGTACTTAATCACTCTTGAACTAGCATCACGATTTACACGTGATTATTTAGAGGATCATTATTTCGCATATGACAAAGAGGCCTTCCCTAGCCGAAGAGCTCACAATCGATATCGGATGGATACGATGTGGGCACTTGCCGAGGAAATGAAAGTAGCTACTGCAAAGTTGAGCGATTTTACCAATGAAATTCTAAAGAAGAATACCTAGTAAAAATCATCTTGACACATATCTTATCATAAGTTATTAATCCCATCCAGCGCTCAGATAGCTCAGCTGGTAGAGCAAGGGACTGAAAATCCCTGGGTCGGCGGTTCAAGTCCGCCTCTGAGCATTTCTCTCTGATTATTTACCTTTCAAACTCAAGTATGAGAGGTTTGTGATTGGAGAGCTTGTTCGAATGAAGATCGTGCGAGGCCTACACAAGTGGTAACCTCGCCATAATGTTGGTCTACGCAAGCAGCCCAAGCACGGTTTAATCGTCGTTCTCCTTGAGAGAATGGACCAAATACGTCGACAAAAGATAGAATGCCCATTTGTAGCCTAAAGCGGTCTCTTTGATCAACGAGTGGCTCAAGTGTGTTCATTTGTAAAGACTCTAAGCGTTGTTTCGTTTCGATTAGATTGGGACCTCGTTGTTCGCCGTCTAATAAACGTTGTAACTCTGTTAGTTCATTGATGATGAGCTCTAAGCCTTCTTGTAAACTTAAAGACTGAGTACCAGACTCAGTGGATAAGTTTTTCAATGCGGATGTTTGAGCTGATCTCGCCAATCCAGAGCCTAGTAAGATCAGGAGTAGTCCTCCGCAAAATGGGATCGCTGACATAGACCACCATGCACTGACTCGCTCAGAAGGGATCTCCACAGAGCGATCGGTTGACTGTATGGGTATCTGATTTGATTTAGCGAGTTCTACGGTGACTGCATGAAGGGTTTTGGGCGTGAGCTGCGCACCAAAGGTAGCACATACGCCAACACCGATGGCAACCATCAATCCTGCCATCAGTTTAAGGTGTGAGATAGACATTAGGTAGCTCCTGTAGCGAGTCGAATAAGAACAGCGGTGATACTTGTTAACGCTTCCCCAATAATCATGCCTGCTGCGAATGGAACAACATTTGATCCCATCCATGAGCGCCCTTTTGACTTTTCAAGACCGATTGAAATCATGCTCCCTACGGCATACGTGAGCGTAACAGAAAAGGGTAGATACATGGCGAGACCAACCAAAACACCTAAGCCACTAATGGGAAATACACCCAAACTAAGCCCAATAATAGCCCCAACAAAATACTTGTCGAGTGGTGCATCTCCACTAGCAAGTCCTTTTAAAATACCTTGCAAAGCATCTCCTTGAGGTGCGCTCAAACCTGAGGCCGCACCTGGACCAAAGCCTCCACCATCGGGCGTCCATAAGAGATAGAGAACACCGACCGCTACCGGTACACCGACCCAAGAGAAGGCCAACTGCGCCAACTGTTGCTTTCGGGGTGATGCACCAATGAGATGCCCAGCTTTGAGGTCAGACATCATATCGGCACATTGACCAATACCTACGCATACTGCGACACCTAAAATGACAGCAACAACGGTATCGCCTCCTGATAAAAAGTACATCAAGGTGACACCGATCAAGGACATACCTGACAATGGACTAATATCGGTAACTCCTGTTGCTTGAGCAACGACGAGCCCTGCAAGAATAAGCCATAAAAAGCCGACCACTGCAATCAGAGCACACTCTAGAATACTCATTTGAGAGCTAGCGATGACCGCAGCCGAAAATAACAAACCAAAAGCTGAGACCGCAGCGATCGCTAACGAATTTGCGTCAAGCTCATCAGAGCTACCACTTGCGCCAGCTTGTGCTGCATTCGATAAACTTTTAAGAGCGCCTTTCAATGCAGGTAAACTGGCAATTACACCCGCAATCGCCCCACCGATGAGTGTCCCAATACCAAGTGGTCTGAGCATAGCTTGATAGAGAGCTTGACCTTGAATGGAAAACACTCGTGTATCATCGGCATTAAGCCCAAGTGAGTCAGCACTCGGTAACCATCCAAGTTGAGACACAAGCGGACTGATCACCCACCAAGCGAGTACACCACCGGCTACAAAAGGTAATCCACCGCCTCCAGCAAGCATACCAGCACCAATACTTGCGAATGAAATCCCTAAAATAATTGGAAAATAAGAAGGTATGCTTAAAATACCACCTATATCAATCTCTGAAATACCAGTGAGCTCAGAGCTAACATGAATCAAGGTCGCTAAAGCGAAGCCAAACCCGAGTAGCTTAGCTTGTTGAGCACCAGCACCAGGGCTTTTCAGTAAGCTTGCCACTGCGATACCACTCGGAAAGCGTAGCCTTTCAAATTCAATCATCTGCTTTCGGAGTGGAATAATGATGACAATCCCTAGAAAGGTACCTGCAATCGCTGAAAGCATCGCTGACCAAGGACTAAAGTCGGCACCCATCAGAAATAGGGCAGGTAGCGTAAATACAACCCCAGCACTAGCGTTATTTACACCTGAGGCAATGGTTTGATTGATATTATTCTCAATGATCGATGCGCGATCTACCGAGACCTTTAATATTCCAAAACCAATGATAGCTGCGACGGTAGAGCCCCCAAGACTAAAACCGAGTTTAAGAGCGATATAGACAAACGCTGCATTCATTAATGACCCGATCAATATACCAAGAATCACTGATATGACAGTGAGTTCTCTATAGGGCCGTTCGGGTACAGGGGGTGATGAGGGGGGAGAGGATGATACTTCGTTGTTCATGTGCCTCCTATTCAATAAGTATAATGTAGGGGAAAGTTGAAATATCGTAGATCTAGGTTTGAGATAATACCCTTGATCTTGTGCCTTATTATGAGATCTTCAACACTGATCACAAGAGTTCATCTCATACATTTGAAATAACTCGTCTGCCTCTAACAAAACCATCCAACCTTAAGAAGAAATACTTATTTCTAATATGCGTTATTTATGTATCAGTTTATGGACTTTCTTATCATTAAGCCATGTTGCGTTAGCAGAGGTGGATCTTAAACAAAACGCTTTGCGTCGCCAAGTTTGGGCTAAAGAGCTCGCCCGTTGGTCAGGGTATTGTTTAGGTAGAGCCGAGCGTCCTGATCCTATTTTTAATGGATGTGTAGATCGGGTCAATGCGATCCGTGCTACTCAAGCGTTATTCAGAGAGATGCGCTTGGCAGGGTTTGCGAAAACACACCCACACTTACCCAGCGCAGATCGTGTGTCTCAATGGCTTGCCTCAAATGATGTGAAGGACAGTTTATCACCAACTGAACGAATGGCGATGATTGATCTCGCCTACGAGGGTGTGATCGCCACAGGAGAGATCACTTGGTATCATATTTTATTACAGCAAGTTGTTAAAAGCTCTTGGTTTGGTGCGGTTCAATGTCCGTTAGATGGAGCCTGTGCGACCGAGCTACTAACCGTTTTAAGGGCTGGATATTTTGTACAAAATATAGGGAAGCAAAAATCGATACAGTCACCTTTAGAATCATACATAATCAGTCGGATTCCTGCGCTGATTCCTGTCGCTCAATATCTTACTCAGCCACACCCGTTGGGTACTTTAAAGAGTGATCATAACAGTTCGAGATCCGATTCTCTTTGGGCATTAAGAGCTGAACTCGCTAGCATTAGCTTAAATCAAAAACAGCTCAAGGATTGGTGGCACATCGAGTCTAAAGTTGCCGCAGATTTAGTCCCCGTTAAAGTAAAGTTAAAGCGACAGTATGGGATCAATTTTAGTCGAATGAGAGGCTTAGGGCGACTCTTAAAACAACTAGATGAGCCTAGTTTATTCGAGCACTTGAACGAATCTTACCAAACTCATGCTAGAGCTGCTATGGAACTCTATCTCAAAAACCGACGCAACTACCATGGATATACAAGTAAAATTAATGCGTTAGGTGTAATCGCTTTGAGCGCTCATCTACAAGAAACGGACTTCCCTTGGTATGTACCACCTCGTCGGTGGCTCAAACAAAAGATTAGAGTATTGCCAAAGCACTTACCTAATGAGGAGATTAGGGCTTCGGGTATGTTTTCTGAAATTGCGATTCGTGATGTACAAGGTAGTCGTGGTCTCTATTTCATTCGCCCCAATGGCCAACAATTGTTAGAGACAGAAATCAACCTCAAACGTCCTGATTTCTTACAGGTGCGTTATACCCAAGATATGCTAGCTGTTTACCCATTTTTTAAGACACGACCTCAACGAGCTTTACTGATTGGTTTAGGTGGAGGAGCTATGGTACACGCGCTAAGGGCCTATGACCCGCAACTCCATCTTGATGCGGTTGAGATCGATGCAGTTGTGGTGAGATTTGCGCGTGAATTTTTTGGGGTTAAAGCGTTAGAGTTAGCACATACAAAAGATCAAGGTCAGTTACGTGTGATCACAGAAGATGGCTTTACATTTTTAGCCCCCGAATCAAATGAAGAACCCTATGACCTCATTTGGATGGATGCATTTTTACAGCCAACCTCTGAAACAGATAGCACCGGCAGCCCACTTAATCTGAAAACGGTCTCTTTCCTTAAAAGAATTGCAGAAAAACGACTCACTTCACATGGTGTTATCGCCATTAACATCAATCATCATAAGGATGTAAAACGCGACTTTGACAGTATTCGTGCTGCGTTCGTAGCTTCAACAATATGGCAAGTTCCTGAGACAGGTAATTATATTGCGATCGGCTTTAAATCAAAGCCGACCATGAACATTGATCAGCTTTATCAGTCTGCGCATGACTACACTCTTTCACAAGCAACACCATTCAATTACCAAAGTGTGATGAAGAGAGCACTCGAGAACCTAATACCTACCCCATGAATATTCTACAGCATGTTCAGCGCGTCGTTTTAAACTCCGCACGACGATTAAGACGATATCCTTCGGAATCTTGCCGATAAGAAGCGGGTTGATCACTTCCCAGCCCAATGGGTTCTAAGCGTTTGGACTCAATCCCTGCAGATTTTAAGTAACCCACTACCGAGGTTGCTCGACGGTCGCTAAGTGCTAAATTGTATTCAAGAGTGCCTCTGGAGTCACAGTGGCCTTCAACGATAATTCGCTTATCAGGGTTCTCTCTAATCCACACAATGTTTTCTTCTAAAGCAGAGATCGATTGTGGATTGAGACTCGAAGAGTCAAAACCAAAGTAAAGCGTCTTTAAGTCAGGTGCACTCACTGACTCAAAAGGTTCGATCGCGCTATCATCTGCTTCGATGGGTAGCTCAACAGGCTGCGAAGACGGTGGTGGTGGAGGTGCTTCACAAGGTTTACCTCCGGTCGCATCTGCGACCTCTTGAGCGAGTTCTCGAGCTGCACTCGCTTGCGCTCGAGCTTGATCATACTTTTTCGCATCATAAAGCTTTTGTGCTTTCGCATAACTCTCTTCAGCTAAACTCAAGGAATCGTGTACGCAACCAAGCTTTCTCACAGACTCTAGTAAGGCGATGGTTTTAGTGAGTTCATCCTTTGCAGGACGTGCACCACTACATCCATACATTGACGTCCATAATAGAGCGATTATGAGCATCAATATATTTGATTGAGTGCCAAAGCGACAGAGCATTTGATCTGGTTTATTCATTGTGACCTCTCTAATTGAGTCTTTCAGCGTCCCCAAGATGGAGTGAGGTACCCGCCCCCTTGGGTCAACTTTCTTTGAGTGAATCCATCGCTGGTCATAATATATAGTTCAGATCGACCACTTCGAGTACTTGAGAATACAACATGACGTCCATCAGGTGAGAAGGAAGGCTCCTCATTATTACCCTGATTTTGGGTTAAGCGTCTCACCTGTGTAGGGTCGGTAGGGTCGATGGTGAAAATATCAAAAACAAAGTTTTCGTCTCTTGATGTATACGCAATCATATCACCTTTTGGACTCCAATCAGGGCTCTGGTTATATTTACCTTGATAGGTTAACCGACGTTTATTGCTTCCATCGGCATTCATGACCCACAGTTGAGGAGAACCCTCTCGATCACTCACGAATGCAATCTGTTTGCCATCGGGCGACCAGGTGGGTGAAATATCGATACTTTTATGTCGGGTCAGACGTCTTAAAATTTCACCATTATCTGGGTTAAGGAGGTACAGGTCACTCGATCCTTGATAGCTGAGAACTGCGACTAAAAGACGGCCATCTGGACTTAATGAGGCGCCCATATTAAGCCCTCGTCGAGCGCTGAGCTTATTAATCTTCCCACCTTTATATAAGAATAAGTGTGGGCCTCCATCTCGATAACTCGTGAAGTAGACTCTACCTTTAGCGAGATGTGGTAGGAGATTGGTTTTGTTACCTTTGACGATCGTCGACGTATTTCGCCCATCAGCAGAGACTAAGACCACCGATTTACCTCTTGCACCTCTCCTAACTGCAGCGATTTTAGTGCCAAAAAAGCCTTCGGAACCTGTGTAAAACTTAATGACTTGGTTAACGAAACGGTGCACATGTGTCCGAATCGCTTTGGGGTCAGGTGGCAGAGAAGTGGTTTGATCGACATCACCCGTGAGTGAGACCACCTTTTTCTCATCGATATCGAAGAGCTTGAGTGTCACTCTAACCTTATCCCCTTCGATCGCAAAACTTGACTTAATTAAGCCTTGTGTACCCGAGTTAAACCAGTTCACAAATTTAGGCGACATCCCTTCTGAACTTGGATCAGCAGGATAGAGTTCTCGCTCTAATAGGTCGAAATACCCCGATATTTTTAAACTCTGTTCCAACGTACCACCGAGTTGCTCGGCGAGTCCGATCGTATCAAGGGCCGTACCTAGGTTAAGTGCGCTAGGGATTGCCACGACAAAACGAGTGACTTGAGAAGGGCTAACTTCCACTTGAATACCATCTTTTGACGATGCCATATCTTGAGCTTCTACAAGATGCAGAAGGCTAAATGTAACGAGCAATGTAACCATCACTCCGCGAACAATTTGAGTCCAATGCATTTGATTTACTCCGTTTTGAGTTGTTGCTTCCATGCCTACCTTTTCGTGAGCTACCATAGCGTGATGGTAAGTCTTAGTTTTACTTGTAGATGATCATTATCGTTTTATTCATCATAGGCGCAAAATTAAACTCTTTGGCAAAGAGAAGACTTCCATTGAGTTTGTATTGCCTTTGATAGCCTGTTTGCAAGGGAATCTCAATCTCCCTGTCATGATGATGATGATCCATATCTATATTTTGAGAGAAGATCGATTAAATCATTCATTTTATATCAATCGGACATGGGGGGACGAGCGACTCTAAAGCCAAAGAAATTGAGTGCAGAAAGTGGAGGATAGCCTTCCCTAATTGTGGCCCGCCATCCTGGCGTATATGCGATCCATCCTCCACCTCTTAGCGTACGTGTCATTGGCTCTCCTGTACAATTAAGCGCTAAACAGCGTGGTTGATCATCTCTAGGACTAATGGTGTAGGGTTGATAAGCATCGAGTGTCCACTCCCATACATTCCCCAAAAGGTCACATATACCTTCATCACTCTCTCCTTGTGGCTTTTGGCAAACCGGCCAAGTTCTCATTAAACCACACCCTGTCCCCGCTTCTTCGATGATAGCATATTCACAAGATGGTGATGGCGAAGCGTCTGGGCTTGACCAAGGATAAAGGCCTTGTCCATCCGCTCCCCGTGCCGCCCTCTCCCATTGAACCTCAGAGGGAAGATCACCACCCACCCATTGGGCGAAAGTACGCGCTTGATACCAAGTTACACAGTTTAAGGGATATTGATCTCGTCCGGTTGTCCCCCAGTTACAATTACGATTATCATTTCGGTTTCTAGGTTCGGTACAGACCTCAGCGTTGACACATTGTGTGTATTGGGAAACCGTCACTTCTGAACGAGTCATTTCAAAGGCATCTACCGTGACTTGATGAGTTGGACTTTCTTGCAATGTTCCATTTTCATACCCCATTTCAAAAGCTAGAGGAGATAGAGAGCGCCAGTCTAACTCAGGACAATAAGGTGCACAGGTAGGGGCATCCGCTCGAAGGATACACGTCTCTTCACACCCGAATTGACCATCACACTCTTCGG
>Ga0257127_1002715_pt1 | contig 10598 bp, 9 predicted proteins | sample SI060_135mmetaG_FD_190152 | JGI IMG/M metagenome (GOLD analysis project Ga0257127, IMG submission 190152) | Marine microbial communities from Saanich Inlet, British Columbia, Canada - SI060_135m | ecosystem: Environmental > Aquatic > Marine > Inlet | place: Canada: British Columbia | collected...
AGAATACTTATTAAACAAGAATAGCAATAATAGCAATGGTAATAATGATAATGATAACGATGACGATAAGTTCCAAAAATACTTAGAAATTATTATACCAAAAACAAAAGTATTATTTAATTTGGTTAAAAAATATATTCATGGGAAATTATCACTAGTGTCTGTTGTAAGTTATTTGCAACCGTTTTTAGTATACATTGACGATATTACATTCAAACAATACGAAGAAATTACACAATTTATAGAAAATAAAATTTTAGATTACAAAAAAAAATATGCAGCAAATAAAGAGATTTTCAGCAAATTGTCTTCACTGAAGCAAAATTTTATGTATGAAAATATGTTTTATAACTTATTAAAGGGACGTCATGACATATCCGATTTAGTTCTCGAAAGTTATGGGCTAAATACACCAGGTAAATTATATCGTGGTTCTATACCAACAGACGTTGTATTAACAAATAGTGAAACAATAAAATACATGAACGAAATAGATTATACAAAATTGATGAATACATCTATTGCAACATTGAATATGGATTTATTTACTCCTTTTGATTTTAACGAATTACTTGATGAAAAGAAAGAAGAATATCAAAAGGAAATGGCAAAAAATGAAAAGGCGAATGAGTGTTCTCAATATGTATTAACAAAACGTTATATATCTTTAGAAGATCTAAATGCAGATAATGATATTTCCGTTTATTTTGACAAAAAATACGACCCGACTATGTATGACATTATAAATGAGTATAAAAACGAACAATCACAAATGGACGCACCTGGTTTCAAAAACTTTTTAATAGATCAACTTATCAAAAATGTAGGACTCACTCGCCCCGAATCAAAATATGAAGCTACTTCTATGATTGAAAAAAAGAGAGAAGTACAAGACGGACATTATGCCGTATTGGAAATAGATAATATTGACGATATTAAGTACTATTATTATAAACGCGAAAATAATACCTGGAATAGAGATGAAAATATTCCAGAAAGCTCGTTTTTTGGCACTAATGAACTTTTTTGTAATATTCAAAACAAATGTATTCAAATCGATAAAAAATGCGCTGATCCTGAATTAGGAAGCGACTTAGTCAAGAAAGATCTAATTAAAGAAATGTATGATGAATTTGATGAAAATTATATAGAAGATGTTGAAAAATACAAAAATAAAATAACTAAGTCCTTTCAACATCAGTTAGAACGTGTTAAAAAACTACGCATTATTAATCATTTCATTAAATATAAATATGAAACTCATAATTTAAAAATAGTATTGACAGGTAACGAGGACGAAGAAAAAGATGTTATTGTATCTCCATATGCCAAACTATTAGAAAAAATCATGGCACAAAGCGATTTTATCAAACGTCAACATGACATTGTAAAATTTGTAGATAAATATACACGCGCTGCTAGTGAAATGAAAAGTGAAAATGTATATTGGTTATATTGTACTGAAAGTGGAGTACAAATATTACCTACATTTATATCCAAATTAGCTAGTGTTTTTGTAGAAGATGGTGATTATTTGGGAGCAATTACTACTATTAAAAACACACAAGGCGTTGATGTCGATGATAAAACGATTGATAAGTATAGTGGTTATGTTATTGAAAATATTGCTTTAAATGCAGACGAAGGGTATGAAGCAACTGGATATAAAATGCAAACACGCGAATTGATGGAGATGGATTTGGGTACCGCGTTAGTACAAGGAAGTAGCGACAAAAAAGACATAAAAAAGGAACTTATTAATAATCCAAAGGGTAAAATTATTAACAATCTTATTTCCACATTATCAAATTATATGGGCGTTGTTTTAGATAATTATCGCGAAAGCATTATTCAAGACGTTTTATTAGCATTAGATGAAACGGTAGACGACGAAGATATTTATGAAGAGAAACGTCAGCACAAATTAAAAGAAGGTAAAAAAATACCATCATTTAAAGACGTGTTTAATAAATCCTTATTAATTTTCACATTATCCTATGTTTCTCTCTACATGTCTGTTTCCATCCCTTCTTTACAATCTAAAAAAACATTTCCCGGTTGTAAAAAATCATTAATTGGGTATCCCATTTCGGGCGATGAAGACTTAACAAATATATCATATGTTGCATGCGTTGCTGCAGGAATAAAAACAAATATTTATCCTTGGAAAGCAATTCCTAAATCCAGTGATAAAATTACCACAGCTATTAAAAACACTATGGATGCATACATTTTAAAACAAGGGAAAAATAAATCACTGGTTGATGAAAAACGCAATTATTTATTGCAAAATGAAGACAATATGATACCAGTTGATCATGATATTAAACGATGGATTAATTTCTTACCTCCTTTACAAGATATTACAAACAAAACTCCTAGTAATTTAAATGCTGATTTTCGCAGTAACTTTTTAGATAACTTAAAAAAAGGCACTAAAGATCAATATTTGCAAATGAATGTAATTAAGTCCAAACAGCTGTATTTTTCAATGCATATTATTCAATCTATACAGAAAATTGTTGCAAAAGAAAATTTATTGTTGACAAATGCGGCAAAAGTACCATTTTTACAAAATGCGTGTTGCAATACTGGCGAATATAGAACAATCGACTATTTTGCCAATCGTGACAAATCTATTAAAACTGACAATGATATTGTCAATTATTTAAGTAATATTATGTATGATGTGAGAAATATGAGTGATCCTACTATTCTAGTTGACCCAAAGGATACTAGGGTTATTTTCCCACCGATTGGTGATGATTTTTCAAAAGAAACGATCTATCGCGCATTCATCGAATTTTGCAACTTTCATAATGATATACCGGTTAATGATAAACTGTTGCGCGTATGTATTAATAAACCAGATGACTATGATAGAAATTCTTCCTTAAAGGAAAATATTGCTAACTTGGAAAAAGAAGGAAAAATATATTCTATAGAATCTTTTAATGAGCTAATTAATACTGTATCTAAAATGAATATTATTCCTCTGGATATCGTACATAGCTACCCTTCATGTGTCGCACATATACGCGATCTATTGAATTATATGTTAGATAGCAATAGTATATTAGAATCCGACTTCTTAACTATGTATAAAAATGTACTTGATTCTTATGATATTGAAAATATTGAAAATAATAGTGATGTACGTGAATTCAAAAATTACTTGGCTGATAAAATAGAAATCATGGAAACAAATGTTATTGACTATTTGAATAGCTATGCTAACTTGTCTAGTAGAGAGAAAAATAACATATATGATTTTATTAAATCAATCATGGAATTTAATATTAATGGAAATGAATTTATACATAATAGTGAAGACGAAACATTATATAGATCCATACAGTATATGAAAAACAGTATTTTTAAATTTATTGTTGTATTTCCCACTATTATCATGAATAATGTAAATTATGACGAAATTAAAATCCCTTCTCATTGGAAATTATCACAAGCACACAATAATGATGTTAAGAATGTATTAGAAAATTATTATAAAGATTTGAAGAAGTTTTACAAGGATAGCCAAATCAACAATTATTTATTAGCAAACGAGAGAAATATGAGAGATTTTATTAAATTAGTCGATTATACTAACTTACATGCTACTATTATAGAATTAAATGGCAATGAAAAACACTCCATTTTAGATAATAAATTGTGTCATCAATTGTTCCAATATTATTTCCTATTTGCAATGCAACAATTAATTCAACTAACAGACGACAAACAATATTTACGTGTGGATGAATCGAATATGAACGAAGACGGTGAAAATGAAGATAATATAATCACTACTTCCGTTGAATTAGAAGAAGACAATATGGCAGAGATAACCGAACTAGATATTGTAAAAGGCGAACAGAGAGATAATAGAGAAAAAATAGCAGATTTAATATCACAAATAATGTTAATATTACGAAAAGAGAAATCTACCATCAATATGAATTCACAAATGGTAAAAGAGAAGATAAATAGAGCTAAAGACAAGGAAAGACATAAAATTACATCCACGTTACGTGATATGACGAAGGAACAGCGTGAAATCGAGAATCTCTTTAAAAATCATCGGCTGGAAAGATGGAACAAAGGTCTTCAAAAAGGCTTAACACAATATGTTGCAAAAACATACGATGAAGAACGGATGGAACGTGAAAGGGAACAAATACTAGAACAGCAACTTCAAAATAGAGAATTATTGGGCGAAGCATTTACTGCAGACAGGGAAATCTCCTCATTAGAAGAGCAAGAAAACCAGATTGTTGGCGAAAGAATCAACGAAGATGTATTTAATTTGAATGAGTTACCAGATGATGATGATGTCGGAGAAGATGTTGATGATAATTACAGATTACAGTTTGATGATTACGAAGAATAAAACAATAATATGATAAAACAATAATATGATAAATAACAATATGATAAAACAATAATATGATAAATAACAATATGATAAAATAACAATATGATAAAATAATAATGTAAATATATAACTGCTTACATTATTAGAATGATAATAGACACATTTTACATATAATTGATAAAAACTGGATATGAAATTAGACAATGGCAGTATAACACCCATATTATTGATGTTTGATGCCCTAAAATAGGGATTATACTAGATCAAAAATGCATTTTCGGAATTTCGGACATCAAACATCATGTTTTCTATGTAGGTGCTTTTTACTTTCATGGTGAGAAATTGTTATAATATGACGTATAGGCTATGTAGTATCATGAAGGTACTATACTACATATGAAGGGAGTGTTTTGGACGCAAAAAAACTAGTTGTCACTAGAGAGAAGAAGGAAAATCGTTTTTTTTCATTTTTCCAAATTCATTTTCAGAAATCAAAAAATACACAAGAATTATTGTGTGTTTTTTTGAAAATCCAAAATAGAATTGAAAAAACACGAAAAAAGTGAATGTCACCTTAATGGTGTAAATACAGATTTTTTTATTTTAAATTTGTTATTGAAAAAATTTATTTTTAATAAGGAATATTTAGGCATTTATTATGTAAGTATATTTTATACTTACAATGACTGACAAATGCATTATTAAAAATGCCAACAAATTCGTTTGTGAAAAATGTAACTTTTCATGTAGTAAATTAAGTAATTGGAATACACATATATCAACACGAAAACATACGAATGCTTATAAATTACTTACAATTACAAATGAAAAAATGCCAAAAAATGCCATTTCATATGAATGTAGCACGTGTGGAAAAAATTACAAACATAGACAAAGTTTATATACTCATACAAAAACTTGCTTCATTATTCAAGGAGCACAAAACAATATAACAATAGAAAATGATAAATCAATAGATAAAGAATTACTAATAAAGATGCTTTTGAAAAACCAAGATGTTATGGAGAAAATGATTGAGATGATGCCAAACATTGGAAATACAAATAGTCATAATAATATTACCAATAACACAACAAACAACAACCAGTTTAATATTAATATGTTTTTGAATGAAAAATGCAAAAATGCTATGAACTTAACAGAGTTTATTCAATCATTACCTGTAACCGCAGAAACATTTGATAATACTATTGAAAATGGATTAACTAAAAGCATTACAACTATGATTACCAATGGTCTGAATAATATGGATGTACTAGAGCGTCCTATTCATTGTACGGATGTAAATCGAAAAACTTTATATGTAAAAGACAATGATACATGGGAAAAAGACAATGAAATGAAACGATTACTAGATGGTATCAAGGACCTATCTATAAAACAACGTGTAAATATAAGTAAATGGCATGATGCAAATGAAGGATGGGAAACAAATTCAAATCTGCAAACAAGATTGTCTTCTTTGGTATTTCATACGATGGAGGATATTGAAAATAATGATAAAGAAGTCGGAAAAATAATACGCGCAATTAGTAAGAACACGTACTTGAGTAATGAAGTAAAAGAACAATACAAATAGTAGTATTGTTATATTAGATGGGTGTAGTCAGCATTTATTTTTGTGTAGAACCTATACATATAGAGTATAATAATCGGTTAGTAAAATAACCCAAAAATGTAGGTAAAGCTACTAATAAAATTTGCATAACATTCTCCTTTTTCTTTTCGAAAAGGAATACGTATACTGCAGATAAAATAATATAAACAACTAGAATGAAATTAATCACCGATAACCAAAAGAAATAATCGCAGTAGGTTTTATCTAAAGGAGCAAATGGCGTTGAAAAAAATCCTTGTTCGTGATCCATTATAAATTATAATTATAAAATAAAATTTGTAACAATATATTATATACTATGAATTATGGATTTATAAGAAAAAATATAAATAGTTTTGCAATAATAATATTTTTAATATCATTTGTATTATTAAATTATGTTGAGCCAGGGTTTCTATATAATAATGACGGTTCATTAAGGGAATTTGGTTTAGGACAACGCAGAAAAACAATATTGCCGATATGGTTATTGAGTATAATATTAGGAATATTATCTTATCTAGCGGTATTATATTACATAAGTATTCCTAAATTTAGATAAAATAAAATACATAGTTTATGTAATTATGTATTTTACACATCTTAACATATTTATTCATATGTTTTATAAATAATTTGTCCTTTTTGTTTTTCTTCTTTTGATTTAGCTATTTTCTTCTCTTGTTCCAAATATTTTTCATGGCGCTTTTCCATTTCTTTTGCAGATTGTGTACATCCTGAATTTAATATATAATTGTAACTAATGGATGACGTTAATGCACCTGTTAAAGCATACCATATAAATTCAGCAATATTTGTTTTCATCTTAACATATCCCATAAGTTCATTATAATGTGATTCCCCAACACCAGATTTTAATAAACCTCCTTGTTTCATACTTTGCCACCAATTAGGTAAGTTAGATGTAGTCATTGAATTGATTAATAGTGATTTGTCGTCATATACATTATTAATAGCATGTATCATATTCGTTTCACCCTTATTCAATTTGAATGAATCACGATCTTTTAATATACTTTTTAAGAATCCATTAACGCCTGATATATATGCAAAAAAATAACCAATTGTATTTGAAAACGGTGATAACCAACTAGGAAATACGAGAAGTAATACATATAATGTACCGAAAATTAATACCCATGGAATTAGTGTGGTTTGTAATGCAATAGTATATTGTGTAAACCCGCAAATTTCATTTGTTAATCCTAAATTAATAAAGAATTGTACGATAATTAAAACTAAAAAATAAATAAGCGTCCATATTTTAACACTTTCGGTAGATTTAGAGTAATATTTAAAGATTGAATAAGCTAATGTTAATATTAGAAATATCGTAATAGAAGACGATGGTCCAACCATACTCATATACTAAATAAGTATAATTTATTTTCAAAATATAAAGTAATAATTTAAATGGAAACTTTTCAAAATATGCGACCTAGATTGATTGAACCAGGTGTAAAATATTTTTTGAATGCGACATTAGAGAAATGTCATATAATAAAGCATAAGTATTATAATTTTTTATACAATTTAGGATTATTTATAGCATTTGTATTAATTGTAGGAATAACATTATATTTTAAATATCGTCATAAAAATAACATACAATTGCAAGAGGAAAAAAAGCGTCAAGAACAGCAATATATTATGAATAAATTGAGGTTCATGCAAGATTATAAAAAACACCAACAAAATACTTTATTAACTGATTTACCAACATGGCAAAACAATCCAGAAGTTCAGTTCTACAATAGAAAAATATTAGCTTAACTTATAGTATATGTCTAGTGAAATATCAAATGAAATGAGTGTGGAAAATGATAATTTACAAGCGGAAAGCGACGACTTTTTAGAAAAATTAAACGAGTATTATAAATTAAAAAATGAGTATGAAACAAAAAAACAGGTTGTGAAAAATAATATTTTAAAAGACGATACATTAACTATGAAACAGAAGCAAGAAAAATTTGGTAAATATAAATTGAGATGTGTTAATTGCAATAGAAATGTAGGTAGTATATTTGAAAATAACGATGGTATTTTAACAGCAATTTGTGGTGACAAAGTAAAACCATGTCCATTAGATATTAAAATTAACAGAGGTAAATTCTTATTATTGGAGGAATTATTAGATGCATTCCAAGATGGTGTGGAAGAAACAAAAGAAAATATAATCAAGATAAAATTAGATTTATTATTTAATTATAAAAAAGAAACTGACGTATTAAACGAATTTGCATCATTAAAATCACAGTTAGAAGAAGATTTAGAAGCAGTAATGGAGTATAAAACAAAATTAATAAACAATGTAAAAAACTTGGGAAATAAACCAGAATTAAAAGCGAAATTAGATATATTTTATAACAAAATATCACTTATTAAAGCAACAATAAGTGAGTTTAGTGAAACCGGTCAAACTCAATTAGTCAAAGACACAGTAGAAATGTATGTAAATGAATTAAAACCATTATTAATTGAAATGCAAGCCCTAAAATATAAATATTTAAATGTAGAATATAATGCAAGTGATAATAATTATAAATTAGTAAGAAATGTTTACACATTTAGTGATTTAATAGAACCATTTAGCAATCCGGTAGTAGAACGATTTGAAACGTCTTTTAGTAGTTCAAAAGTATTGGACGGTGTAAATGATGACATTAGTGTAGAAGAAATAGGAGAAATAGGAGAAATAGGAGAAATAGAAGAATTAGAAACACTTAGTGTAAGTAGTGGAGAAACTACACATATACCATCTCCTCCTTCTTCCAATGATAAACAAGTTAGAATGATAAACAATAAACTAATGATTGGAGATAAAGTAATAGCAAATAAATTAGATTACGATAAAAATAAGGAACTATATGGAAATATAGATACTATTGGTGTAACTATTGCAAATAATTTACATTACAAATTGGAAATGATCTATATTGCAGAAAATAAACCGGAGTTAATCGCAGTTGATGGAGATACAGGAGCTATGTATAGAGTAATTGTTTAGATAATCAGCAGGGATATTTAAGGGAATAATATTTATAATATTGTCAAAATATATATCCCATATGCCATTGATTAATATAAAAGCATTTTTATTGAGTTTTTTATTTGGTATGATATACGTTTATATGTCAACACCTTCCCCACAAGAAATAATAGTATATCCGACAGATGACAACCGCGATTTATTTCAATTTCGTGATAAAATAAATAATTGTTTTCACTTAAAGCAAACAGTAGTTCAATGTTCTAACGATGCAGAAGAAATACCGATGCAGTTGTAATGTAGTACGTACTAATATGTGCTAATATCTGGTAATTAGTAAATAACCGCGAACGAATAGTTCAACTATTATTGTAATAAGTAAATGCAAATTACAATAATATTACAACAATATTACAATAATATTACAATAATATTACAATAATATTACAATAATATTACAATAATATTACAATAATATTACAATAATATATATAATGGAATTGAGTAAAGTATTTAAGACAGAAACTGGGAGAATAATTATGTCAGTATTATTAGGATTGGGACTAGCAACATTATTTAGAAAAAGCTGCCAAGGTAAAAATTGTATGATATTTAAGGGACCTAGTTTAGAAGACATAGAAAAAAAAAAGTATAAATACGGAAATAAATGTTTTAACTATGAAGTAGATACAGTGATATGTGACAACAAAAAAAAATATGTTGATTTTGCGTAAATAATAGTTTGAATGTATCTAATAGTATAGTAAATATGGATGATACTACCAATTTAGATGATTTACCTTCTGAATCAAATTCGGGGTTTTCAAACCAAAATGTAGTTCTACAAACAAATGAGAAAACTAATTACAATCCAAATGTGGAAGGGCAGCAACAGTCAACACAACAGTCAACACAACAGTCCACACAACAGTCCACACAAATAGACGAACAAAAAATTATGAATGAATTAGTATCTGGTATTCAGCAAGCAAGTGCAAATGGTGCTACCACATTACCGTCAAGAGATATACCTACAAATACAGTTCACTTTGCAGATGAAGAAACCAAGCCGAATTTTGTACCACAAATCGAACAAACGGAGCAAATGGATTACATTCAAGATACTGATACCGAACAAGAAATAATGAATAGACGTATGAATAGCCAAAGCTCACGTGATTCTTTAGAAATATTATACGATGAGTTTCAGATACCTATTATTATAGGTATTCTATATTTCATATATCAATTACCGGTTGTGAAAAGTAAATTTTTATCTATGTTACCATCATTGTATAAATTAGATGGCAACCCAAATTTGTCAGGATATATAGTAAATAGTTTATCTTTTGGAGTATCTTATTATGTAATATCCAAATCATTGCAACAATTGCAAAATATGTAATGTAGGTATGTGAAAATTTAAATTTTATTAATTTGTTGAATATTAGATATGCTATGAAAATATTCAACAAGTGGATCATTTTTGTAATCATTTATACACCTTTGAAGATTTAAAATGGCACGGTTAGCACCAAAAAAAATACATTCAAAGTTTAGGTCTTTTCATACCTTGTGTATATTTTGTTTATAGC
>Ga0257127_1002716_pt1 | contig 10597 bp, 18 predicted proteins | sample SI060_135mmetaG_FD_190152 | JGI IMG/M metagenome (GOLD analysis project Ga0257127, IMG submission 190152) | Marine microbial communities from Saanich Inlet, British Columbia, Canada - SI060_135m | ecosystem: Environmental > Aquatic > Marine > Inlet | place: Canada: British Columbia | collected...
ATCTGGCATCTCAGGGGCTAGTGCTGAACCTGCTAATGAAGCACCAACCAGTGTGATTGCTGCAGACCAAAGTGAAACGCCTACAGAAGCAGAATAAGCACCAGCCATACCTGCCGTAAAACCTCCTGCCCCATACGTTAGCCCACCTGCTAGACCACCACTAAAGTATATTAATGCCATTCCTGCAACTACTTTTACTGCTTTACTCATCTCGTACCCTCATTATTTTATCCTTTTTTTCTATATCAACTAAGCAAGGCTTTCCACTTCTTAGTTTTAATGTCATATACTTGTACTGATTAATAGCAATTCCTATGCTATCTTTAGTTAATATTATATCGTTTTCCCGTGCAAAAGGCACAGTATCACAAAAGCTTTCAAAATAGCTATAATGTATTTTTCTAGCCAAATACTTGCTTGCGTTTATGCTGAAATGTTCAAAGTCAGCCTCGCTGTAACATCTCCATTCCTCAGGTATTCTATCCCCATAAACAGACTTTAATCGCTCGTAAGAGTAACTAAAACAATTATGCTTCATTAGTACTCACTTGGCCTCTCTTTTCCCCAATATACCGAGTCAGCAATAGTATTTACAATACTATTAAATTCTGTCTGATTAAATGTTCTGCTTGGATATGGCTTGCTCCAATTTGTAAATAGTGAAGTTAGTGTGGCACTTAACGACTGCTCTGTAGCATTAAAAGTATCAATAATCCCCTCAAATAGCGTATAACTGTCTTTACTGATTGAAGATATATCTAGCTTAGGGTAAGTGTCTAAATTGTCACCATAGCCATACTCGTAAGCTTCAGCATCTATTGTATCACTAGGAGGTGTATATACAACTCTTGTTATTTTGCATCTGTTGTTTCTCCACTCGCTTGCAAAAGCTTCAGAAGTTAAAGCCCCACTTACATTATCTATTGAAACATTTATTGAGTCTGACTGCATTGAGCCATCCTCTGAAAGTTTATCAAAAGTAATAGCTAGTGGAGTGTATTCTACTCCCCCATCATTTACGAATATGTCGTGGTCTGTAAATCTCAATGTTTCTTTGAAAGTTCCATCAAGATTATACATATCAAATTCAAACAAGTGAAGTATTGCTATTGCATCATTGTTTCTTGCATTGCTAGTTATCGTTTTACTCATTAATTAACCTCCATAAAGTCTGCCGTACATTGGTATAGCCCATCTATTCTCTTACTGTATTGAAAACTATCTTGTGAAAATCTAGCATTTGTTGCTCCCTCTAGGCTTCCATCAAATAAAACATAATCATCTTGGTTTTCTAAGTAACCCTCATCTATATATGAAAGAGCAAACCCAGCATTAGTCCCAAATAAAGGCATACCAAATTCGCCCATCAATCCAGACTTTTTTCTATAGAATAGTAATAGCTTTAGAAAATCAGACTCACCTAGCACCCAAGATAAGCCCCAAGCTTTCTTTAGTCCTTTATCTTTAATGTGTCTACCTGATACCCCGATATTGCTCGCTATTGACTGATTAAAGTATTTATATATAACTTGATAGGGCTGGGCATCATCTAAAACACTCATAAAGTCTTGATTAGTAGAAGCTGTCGGAGTATATGTACTAGACTCAGTAAACAAGCTTTGATACTCCGTGAAGTTAAAGAATACACTACTTAATAGTGTTATCTTCCCTGACAAGACATTTAACTTGCCAGCAATCGCTGAGAACTCAAAGTCTTTAAATATATATACTTCAGCCTCATTAGTCATTAACTGACTTCTTTTGTCTATGTCATTATTAAATAGACATTTGAAAGTGTTGGCATAATTACTCTCATAAGCCTTCTTAAGAAATTCAAACTTAGCTAAAGATATATTATTATATATAAGGGATATTTCAAAAGAGGGAATAGAACCACCTACTATTCGTTGCTCTTTTCCACTATCAAAAGTTAAAGCCTGACCACTCTTAACATATTCCTCTATCTCATAGTGACTGTGTTTATCAAGCAGTATAGAGCTTAAATCATTCATTACACTACCTGCTTAATTGTTTTTCTTACACTTCCATTAGTCTGTAAACTTCTGTTAATAATTCCCTCAATAGTGTTTTTGTTCCCTACTAGGTAGTTGTTAAATGATGCACTATCAATAGCCGTAACATTAAAATTAATCTCAGCAGTAGTAACACTCCCACTATCTCCACCAACAGACTGCCCTGCATTCATAGCTTTAATTGCTTCTTGATTTTTAGTTGCTCCTGCTCTGTTCACAACTGCTTCACCAACTTGTAACTTAGCAATTCTTTCATCACTTCTAATTGAGCCGTTGTGGTGGCTAGGCATACCTACAATTCCCCCTGTATGCTTTACCTCATCTACTCCTGTATGGAGCATACCGAATTCTCCTGCAACCCCTCTAACGACATTTTGTCTTATAGCTATTCTTATTAAGTCTGCAATGATTGAGTTTGCCATATCTTTAAATGATAACTTTCCTGCCATTGCTGAATTTACTAGAGCATCTTCAAAGTGTTGCATTGATTTAGTTCCAACATCTTCAAGCTCTTTAGTTGCTATCTTTGATTGTTCCATAGCTGTCTTGTGCTTGTTAGCATAGTTCATCATACCAATAGCTAAGTTATCCCACGCAGTTAGCTGGTGTTCTACTGTTACAGTAAACTTATCAGCAGTTTCTATGTGCTTTGTAGTAATAAGCCCCCACTCTTTAAACTTGGTAATAATAGTGTCTAACACCCCTACTTTATCTACTAGCTTTACAAAGAACTGACCTACTTTATCAATAGCAACTCCAACAGCTCCTACAATCTGATCTATCTTACTACTAGCCATCTTTTCAAACTCGCCATTAACACCTGAAGAAACCTCTCTTAGTGTTGCCATCTTTTCAGATAATGATAATGTTTTTAAATCCATTAGCCCATACTTTTGCTCTAGTATGTCTACAATGTATCCCTGTGCTTCACCTGTTCTATTTAGCTGAGTAAGATTATCAATGAAAGTTTCTGTGCTTTCGTGTGGATATTTTCTACCTAAAGCAATAGCCATATCAACCATACTTTTTATTTGCTCTTCAGCTATGCCTGCTGACTTTCCTGTCTGGATAAATCCTGCAACAATGTCTGAAGATAATCCACTTGTTATTGAAGTTTGTAATGCGAACTCTTTCATAGCCTTTGATAGTCCAAAAGTAGCTTTCTCTAGCTTTGTTCCCTCTTTACCTAATAGTGCCATACCTGCTGAAACAACCGCAATTCCAGCCCCTATCTTAGCCCAACTAGCTGTTAAGATTGAAGCAGTAGATTTAGTCTGCTTTCCCACATCTTCTGTTGCTTGCTCTACTTTGTTTAATTCAACTTTAGCCTTTTTACCATTGACTGTGACATCAATTACTAGGTCTTCACTATTCGCCATCGTTATCCTTTTCTAGGTTTCCCATAATATCTATTGCCATTTGGTATGCTACATAACTTGCAACACCAGCAGGGAACTTACTTATTATATCAAAATGTTTAGAATTTGTGTGAGAGAACAGTCTTTTGCCATCTTTGTCTAATGCCTTTTCTAGTATTAAATAAATAGGATATAAGTGGTCTTGCTTCTCATATTTAGTAGTCTTTGACCCATCATCATTAATAGTAATATTAGATTTAACGCACATTTGTTCAATTCTTGCTTTCTCTAGTAATGTTAAATATCTAAAGTAAAATTCAAATTTTTGGTTGTTTATTTCAAAATCAATAGTTTGTAGTGAGTCCTGAGATTTAAGTATCTCTTGTAGTAGTGTATCAGTCATATTATCCCCTTAACTTAATAAAGCCCTCCTAAGAGGACTCTATAAATTAAGCTAAAGCCGATTGAGTTAAAGCACCTGTACCCTCGAATGAAAATGAAACTTCAATAATTCCATTTACATCATTAGTAATAGGCATACTTGTAACTAAAACACTTCCACTAAACTTCTCAGAAGTACCAGCACCACTTGCTGATGTTAATAATTCAACTGCAACAGATGAACCACTTGTAACTCCTGCGATTAAGTTAGCTTGACCTGAATCAGCTCCACCATCAAACAGAACTGTAATTGAACCAGACCAGCTTTTTAAAGTTGCTTCTGACTCTTTCCAACCAGCTGAACCAAAGTTAGTAGTATCTACTGTTTCTTGTGATACGTCTAAAGACCAAGCTTTAGCTTCACCAACAGCAGTACCACCAACAGTACAACTTCCTGAATAACCTTTAATTGCCATATTAATCTCCTATGATAAATATTAGTGTAATTAAATAACCTCGTTCTTGCTTTTCAACATCAGCTGTAGCAGAAACGATTATATCACCATTGTCATTTGAACCACTTATAATTCCCTCTATTTTAGCTACAGAATAGCCTCTAGTGGGTAAAAATAATTCATAAACTTTTGTAGACTCAGTTACTGTATTCCCAAGTGTAGTTAATTCTTCACTTATCGCTACAGACTCTTCTACTAATCTAAACTCATTGCCATTAAGAGTGTCTTTCTCAGTATATCTGAACCCCAGACCCTTTAAGTATGGTATCATTTGTTAAGTACCACTTGCCCTAATGATTGAGAATCCTCATCATCTTCTATTACCCCATCACCATCAGTATCATAATCAGCTACTAGAGTATTAAACTCTTCCTCGTATCTTTTCATAAACTCTAGGTAATTAATGTAGTAAGTGTCTTCATTATCTGCATCTTGCATTTTAGCTTGACAAATATGTGCAATAGTTCTATTTAAATGTAACTCTCTTAAATGTGCAGGAGTTAAGAAATTCTCTATGTCATAACCTTTTTTTCTAAGGTCATTCTCGATTATTTCACTTGCTCTATCAGAAGCAGGAATATAAGATAAGAATAATATTGCAAATACAGATGTATTGTCAACCGTACTATCTAAAGTATCGAATGTAAATGTTCCTACATTAGCTGAAGCATAGCCTGTAATAATTCTATCTATTCCTGCATTGTCACCACTTAGAAAACAAATATAAGCACCCTCAGTAGACTCTTCGTCCAAGGCTTTAAATTGTTTATTCTCTAATGTAGTAGTAGACCCACCATCAGCCTTACCGATTAGGTCAGCTGTTAAAGGTGGCAAAACTGAAATTATTTCAGCATTAGTTAGTGTTAGATGTGCCATTACTTAACCTCTAAAGAATTAAGTAACTTCATAACATCAAATACTTTTTTAGGTAGCTTAAGGTCTTCGCCAGCTTCCCATTTGTATTCAACGCCATTAAGTAAGTGTGAGCCTTTTGAAAGACCCACTAGCTTATATGATTTAGCAGTAGTTTTCTTAGCTACTGCCTTTGGTTCTACTGCCTTACTCATACTATGCTCCTGTAATTACTCTTACAGCATTCTCATCAATAATACCATATTTAATGATACCATACCAACCAATATTAACAGTTCTTCCTAAGTTGTCAGTACCATCAGTAATTCTTAACTCTGGGTTCATGCCAACAGCTTTACCAAGTGCATTCTTACCGAAACAAGCAACAGTACCAGCAGTAACATTTGCATCTTCAACGATAGTGAATCCCTCTAAAGCTCCAACGATACCATTTAAAGCATCACCAGCGTTAGTGTTTTGAACGATTGTTTGGTAAGCATCTTTGATGTCAGAAACTTGTGCAGGGTTAACAAACGCTACAAATCTTCCATCTTCAAATTTAGAGATACCAGCTGTAGATAATGCTTGATAAGCACTTCTAAGGTCACCTTTAGCTAAAGTACCAGTAGTACCAGCAGAAATAGTGTTAGTTCCAGCTTCAACAGCATTAAGACCTAATTTATCAGTAGTTTCACCTAAGTTCATACCAACTAATTCAGCTGATGCTAAATCTGCTTTACCAGCTGTAGCAACATTTGCTAAAGAAGTAGAAGTAATAACTGAACCGTACTCACCTAAAGTAAGAGTCTTTTTAGTATCTGTCATTGTTGATGAAGTTGCTTCAGTACCATCTGTTAATTCAGTTGTTGCTGGAGAAAGTCTTGAGAATACTGTGAACGCGATTGAGTTCGCCATATTGTCTTCTCTGATTGTTGTGAACGCATCGATTTTGTTGTAAGCTGAACCTGAAACGATTACCGCTTGACTCATTAAATCAACTACTGAGTCCGATAAAATTGCTTTTGTATTTACTGCCATTGTAAATTCCTTATATTATATTTATATTTCTTTTTGTAGGGCATAGATTTCAGCCATTGTCTTAGCACCTTTAACTTTAGAATTAAAGTCAGGAGCTTGTGGATTGTTGTTAGCACTATCCACTCTTAATGGTTGAGGTTTATTACCACCTTTGAATAAATGTGCTTCTTTTTGTTTAAGTCCATCTATCCATTCGTTCATATTAAAATCTTCTTGCTGTTGTGCTTCTTGAAGCTCTAGCTTAAAGTATTTTGGTTTATCAACATCATATTCATTGACAATCTTTTCAAATTGTAAATCATCTTGTTGTTGTTTCATTTGAGATTGTAGTTGCTCGTTCGACTGTCTTAACTCACCTAATGCTTCGTTTAATTCTTTGTTGCCATTCTTAGCACCTCGTTTATACGCATCATTGATTAGTGTATCAATCTTAGACTGTTCTATCTCTACCACCTTTGTTTCTACTGCTGGTGTTGCAGGTTGTGTTATTTCAGTTTTAATCTCTTCAGACATTTGAGTATACTCCTTTTTTGTAAAAGTATTAAATTGTAGCAAGTTATTCACATAAAAGTCAATACAAGTGAATAAGTAAGTGAATAAGTCTTACTTTGTTTGCTTCTTGTAGTAGTTTTTCACTATCTCTAATAGTCTATCTTTTTGCTTTGTAGATAATCCAAAGAACTTTCTCTTATTAGTTACTTGATTATGGTAAGCTTTTTTATTCTCACTAGATGAACCAAAATATAATCTAATCCCATTCTTTATCTTCTTAGATGTGATACTGTGAAGCATATTGCCTGTTTGAGTTAAATTTACTCTACTAGACCCATAATGTTTTGATTTATACTCTTTATAGTCATCGCTATACTTAGTAAAAGAAGACCCTTTATAGTCTTTACCTGACTGAGTTCTTTTCTGTATCTCAGTAATAGTTTCATTTGTAGCCGTCCCTAATCCTTGCTTTAGATTATCAACAGCCTTTTTGTATTTGCCAAAGTTAGGCTTTTTCGTAATTTTCATCTTCAGCCCAATCTTTACTAACTAGATAAAATCTATGTCTACAGTTAAATTCTCTGTCTTCATCTCTTTCATACTTGTTCTTTTCAGCTGTTGTGTAGTATTTGTTAGCTCTTAATAGTTTTGAACAGAATGGTCTTGTTTTGCCATCTGATACACCTACATATACCCAAACACCATCTTCATCAGCACTTCTTACATTAATCACTTCTTGTTGATAATTAGTAATAGCAGTTCTAGCATAAGTCTTAGAGTATTTAGCCAATCCTGTATCTTTTATATCCTTAGAGATATTAAGTGCCATCTGACTAACACTAGCATCACTAATAGCATAGTTGTATAATTGCTTCTTAACTGTCAAACCTATGTCATCACCTATCTTTAAAAAGAACTCTTTGTGCATAGATTTAAGTATGTTTATCTTAGTTAAATCAGACTCAGTAAATGCAGTAGCTAATCCTACTGTACTAAAAGCCTTTAATGTATTATCATATACATCATCAAAGGATATATCTACATATTCAGACACTAATTCATAGTAGCCTGCTTCAGATAATATCTCCTGCCATACTAATTCATATTCAAGTACATCATTAGCATTAAGCCCACTTAGTCTTGCAGTAGCTAAACTAATTATATTGGCAAATACAGCATCAAAGCGACTATCAAAGCTAGTATACAGCTGTTGAGCCGTATCCTGCTGTTTATTATAGACTTCGTTTAGAGTCATCTTATAGACCTAATTTAGCTCTCGTGTCTTCAGAACTAATAGCTCCTGCAGTATTAACCTTATTGTATAAAACATTTCTAGCTGATAAGTTAGCTTCTACTTTTAACTTAGCATCTAAATCTTCTAAGTCTGGATTGTCCTTTTGTAATATCTCAGCTGGTGAAGTTAATCCTAAATCAATTCTGTCTTTATCTAATGATATTTGAGTAGATTGGTCAGTAGGGTATGTAGGTTCTTTAAAGTCAATAGCAAATTCACCACTTAAAGGCTTACTGTAATATTCACCAATAACAACTAATAGATTGAATAGTTCTTTTTCGTATACTCTGAAGTCTTGTTGTTGCTCTTGCGTAAACTTATCTAATTTAATGTTTTCCATTTGTAAGGCAAAACCTGAAGATACACTACTAGTCATTCTAAATTGGCTAGGAGATACACCATAATTAACTGCTAATTCATTACCTAGGTCTTTAATTACTGTATGTAGTTGGTCATAGTTAGACTGCATATCAAGAACAGAAATCTCTGTATTGTCACCTGATAAAGTTAAAATAGATAAAGGGTCTAGCATTTGACCATTAACACTATCAATTCTATCTCCACTACCTACTAGCTGTTTAAATGATTGTGACTTGATAATATGATTAAGGAATGTTCTATGTACTGATAAATCTAATGTACCGTGAACTAAATCATCTCCTGTGTATGTATCAAAGAAATTCTCATCTCTCCAGCCATTATGCATAAATACAAAAGGTAAGATGCCAAAAGGATTAATCATTTCCGGATTATCTTCAACAGGTACTATTCTATCTTCACCTTCAGTTCTTTCAATGTAGTAATGATTTTCTTTTGACCAATAAGCCCATTGCTCTACTTTATTGTCAATTCTCTTAACAAAGTATCTAACAGCTTCTACTTCACCATCTACATAATCAACCTCAGTCTTGTGAGGCTGTCTAATCATTAGTTTAGGTTGCTCTTTAGCTGAGTCCCAACCAACTTGCAGGATAACATCATTAAAGGCATTTAAGTATCTGTTTGCTTGTGCCATAGTCTTATCAACTCTAAGTGTTGAGTATAATTCTTTAACATCATCTTCAACTTCTCTTTCAACTCCATAGCTGTAAACATTACTAATAGTATTTACTACTTGCTTGTATATGTTTGTATTAGTGTGTAGCTGAACATCTAATTTAAGCTCTGCAAAGCTTGTATAGATTTGCCCTAGCTTATTTACTACTTGTGGTGCATAATTATCATTATACATCTCATATCTAAGTTGAAACTTGTTTTGTCTTTTAATTTCGTTCATTGTTATCCTTTTATAAACATTTTAATTTGTCTTTCCCATCTATTAGGAGTTTGAGTGTAAGCCTTGCTGTCTTTCATCTCAGCCCCAGCTTCTTCCCAATTCTCAGCCTCTATTGCCTTAATTGCTTTTTTAAACTTATCAAAACCAACTAAGCCTAGCTGATATACCATACTGATTATAACATTTTTTCTTGCTGGTGATAAATACCTGAACCAATAGTAGTTTCTGATAAGGTCAAATTGTATATCTCTTACTCTTTCAAATAGAATTAAATTAGCTTCTGCTTTAGTAATATAAGTGAAACCATAACCGAATGTAGGAATATTTAGAGTATCAAGATAGGGTTTAGACTCAAACCCCTCCTCATCTTTTAACAATGTAGTTATAGTATCTAGCTCCATTACTTAGCCATTCCTATTTGTGAGGCTATATATAAAGCTGAAGCACCAACTAATACTAAAACAAATCTTTTCATTAGTGCAGTAGGAACACCCTCAATAACAGATAGTCTGCCGTCAAGTTTAGCTTGCTTCTCTTTCATATAAGTCATATCTTGCTTCAAGCTGTCGCATTCGTGTTTAGCACATAAAGTTTCTTTTAGGTCTTTTGCCAACTCTTTGACATCTTTAGTTAAAGTACCAATGTTTTGCGTATTCACTTTAGTTGCTTCCACCAAGTGGGCTATTGAAACTTTTAAGTCTGTCAGGTCATTATCCATCTATTACTTTTAAACCTTTACCCTTCAGCTGATTTTTAATATCATTAACTGTGTCTTTAACAACATAGTTAGTTGAGTAACTTTCTAGCTTCTCTAGTCCATACACTACAAGTCTTGTAGCAAACCTCTCTGCTACTGCTTTAAATGCAACCTTAGCTACCATTGACAGTAGTATCTCTTTTAATAATACGAATGCTATATTAATCATTTGTTAATCCTAATAATCCCATTTTATTTCCTATTGTTTTGTTTTAAGTTTATAAACTCAATAAGTGCCATTTAAAATGACACCTATGAATTTAATAGTTATTCTCTATTCTGCTAATTCTTTAGCAGTAGCTCTAAACTCTTGATATGCTTTATACTCATCTTGTTTAGTATCTTTGTCATTAGTTAATGCAATTTCTGCACCAGCTGAATATTTAGTCGCTATAATTGCTTCTATAATATCACTTCTTGTAGTATTTAATTCTACTTTTGCTTGTAGATATTCAAACCCAACTCTAATATCTTCACTATTTTCATCTTTAATTTCAACTTCTTTAATGTCAAAATTGATTAGTTTCTTACCTTGTAGCAACTCTGTTGCCTCTGGTCTTGTATCTGATTTTACTAACATTTTATACTCCTAGTATCTTGT
>Ga0257127_1002722_pt1 | contig 10576 bp, 9 predicted proteins | sample SI060_135mmetaG_FD_190152 | JGI IMG/M metagenome (GOLD analysis project Ga0257127, IMG submission 190152) | Marine microbial communities from Saanich Inlet, British Columbia, Canada - SI060_135m | ecosystem: Environmental > Aquatic > Marine > Inlet | place: Canada: British Columbia | collected...
GATCTTCAGTAACTGCTTTAACTTGGCTAATAGCATTATCGAGCGCTGCTCTATCTGCTGCTGACACACTAACAGTTCCATCATCTTCAATATTGATAACACATTCAGCTCTTTCTTGAATTGCTTTAATGTTTTTTCCACCTGGACCAATAAGGGCTCCAATTTTCTCTTTATCAATCTTGAAAGATTCGATCTGTGGTGCATATTGAGACAATGCATTCGGAGTACTTATTGCTTTATTCATTTCATCTAGAATATGCAATCTTCCTTTGTTTGCTTGCTCTAACGCCATAGACAAAATTTCCATTGGTAGTCCAGGAACTTTTAAGTCTAATTGGATGGCACTAATACCATCTTTAGTTCCAGCAACTTTAAAATCCATATCTCCATAGAAATCTTCAGTTCCTAAGATATCGCTTAATACTGCGTGATTTTCACCATCAGTGATTAATCCCATTGCAATACCAGCAACATGTTCTTTAATAGGCACTCCTGCGTTCATCATAGCTAATGAGCCACCACAAACTGATGCCATAGAAGAGGATCCGTTTGATTCTGTAATTTCTGACACAACACGTATTGTGTATGGAAATTCTTCAGATGAAGGTAATATAGGTTTTAGCGATCTTTCTGCTAAATGACCATGACCAATCTCTCTTCTGTTAGTGAAACCAATTCTTCCGGTTTCTCCTACACAGTAAGGAGGGAAATTATAGTGTAGCATAAATGATTTTTTATAATCACTTGCCATCGAATCGATAATCTGTTCATCTCTAGCATTACCTAAAGTAAGCGCAGCAATTGCTTGCGTTTCACCCCTAGTAAACAATGCAGATCCATGAACTCGAGGCAATAACGACGGAACAATGCTAATTGCTCTAATATCATCTAATCCTCTACCGTCAACTCTAACTTTTTTCTCTAATACAGTTTTTCTAACTGCATTTTTAAACATAGTTTTAACATATTCTTTTACTTCGGAATACATTTTTTCATCTTCTTTATGTGGAGTCGAAGCTTCTTTTACAATTTCGTTGTATGCAACATCCATTGCTTGCTTAGAGTCCATATCAAGTAATTTTTCAACCTTATCTGAAAATGAATCTTCAAGAGATTTGATTACTTCATCAGTTATTACTGTATTGTCAACCATCTCATATGAATTATCAAAATGTTCTGAAAATTCCATTTGAAGATCAACAATGTCATTAATACCTTCCATTGCAAGGTCTAATGCTTCTAAAATTGTTTTTTCAGGTACAAAGTTAGAACCACCTTCAATCATACAAATTTTATCTTTTTTACCAGTTACCATTAAGTCTAAATCAGATGACTCCATTTGTTCTAGTGTAGGATTTAAAACATATTCTCCATCAACTAATCCCACTTTAACAGACGCTATTGGACCGTCAAATGGTACTGGAGACAACAACAATGCTGCAGAAGCACCAATCGCTGCTACTACATCAGGCGTATTTACACCATCATAAGACATTGTGGTTAACATAATTTGTAAATCATTTCTATAATTCTTAGGAATTAAAGGTCTAATTGGACGATCTGTCAAACGTGAAACTAAAACTTCAGCATCTGTTGGTTTCGCCTCTCTCTTAAAGAAACCTCCGGGTATTTTTCCTCCCGCATAATGTTTTTCTCTATATTCAACCTGCATCGGAAGAAAGTTTAAACCTTCTCTCGGTTCAGCTGAACAACATACTGCTGCAAGCATTGCAGTGTCTCCATAAGTAATGAATACGGATCCGCCCGCTTGTCTTGCTATTTGGCCTGATTCAATCTTTAATAGTCGGCCGGCTATATTTTTTTCTACTTTTATCATATTTTCTTCTTTATAATCCTCTTATCGATAGCTTAATGAGTAACTCATTATAACTATCTGTTTTTGTTTTTCTTAAATACTTCAATTGTTTTTTTCTTTGTGATACAAGCTTAACTAAGCCATGTCTTGAATGAACATCTTTTTTGTGCAATTTTACATGCTCTGTTAGTAATCTAATACGGTCTGTAAGAAGTGCAATTTGCGCTTCACTACTACCAACGTTACTAGAGTCAATACCTGCGTCCTGAATAATCTTACTTATTTCTTTACTATACTTCATATTTCTCCTTAAAAGAATCTATCAATTTAATACATACTTCCTTATCGTTTTCAATCTGTTTGATTAAGTCTTCTTTACTTTCAAACTTTATTTCATTTCGAATTTTATTTAAAAATTCTATATAAAATCTTTTATCGTATAAGTCGCTGAATTTATCAGATAAAATGTGAACTTCCATAACAAATTTTTTTTCATTAAAAGTTGGTCTATACCCAATATTAGTCATTCCAAAGTACTTTTCTCCGTCTAAGAACACCTTTGAAAGATATACGCCACCTTCTGGAATCATCTGATATTCACTTAGGGGTATAAAATTTGCAGTAGGATAATTCATTGATTTTCCCCTATTTGAGCCATGGACTGTCAATACATTAAAACCATAAAATTTACCTAATAATGACGGCACTTGATCTAAAATTCCATCACGTATTAACCCCCTTGTTAGCGTACTTGAAATAGGCTTATCATTTAGCGTTCTAATTTCGGGAGTATATAGCTCAATATTATTTTGATTACAAAATTCAGTTAAAAAAGCCAAATCACCTCTTTTCTTAAATCCGAAATAATGATTTTCTCCCACCGAAATCAACTTAGGATTAAATAGTTTTTTAATAATATTTTCTGAAAAATCTTCAGCAGACATATGTGAAAATTCTAACGTAAAAGGAATAACAAGTACTTTATCAATACCTATCTGTTCGAGCATCTCAAGCTTTGAGTCAATATCCTGCAAGTTCATTGGTTTGCTGTTATTTGACAGTATATAAGCTGGATTTGGGTCAAAAGTAATTAGGCATGAAGGAATTGACTCTTTTTTAGCAATTTTTACGATATGATTAAGGACGTCTTGATGACCTAGATGTATCCCATCATAATTTCCAACAGTGATCACAGAAGATTCTAATGGCTGCATATCCTCAATTGATCTTAAGACTTCCATACTTCTTCAAACCTTTCTACCGTCAATGAATCATCTAATGAGAAAGACCCTACTGTTGTACGTGTCAATTTTATCAAATGGCCTATAGTATTAATCTTTTTTGCTATATCCTCCGCCAAAACCCTTATATAAGTTCCAGAAGAGCATTCAACCTTAATATGCAATGTACTCTTATCCATAGCAGTACATTCCAAGTGTTTGATTTCAATTTGTTTAGGATTTCTTTTTACTGAAATATTCTTTCTAGCCAGCTTATAAAGTCTTACCCCATTTACCTTCCTCGCTGAATACATAGGAGTTTCTTGCATCTGAACACCTAAAAATGATTTTGATATATCGCTAAAGTCAATACTGTCAATCTCAGGTACTTCTTTTTCCTCTACAATCGTTCCTGTTAAATCTTTTGTGTCTGTTTTTTCGCCTAGCTTTATTACGCCTTCATAAGTTTTGTCGTATTGGATGATATCTGATAACTTTTTAGTTGATTTTCCAATACCAAGCACCAGAACGCCATCAGCGAATGGGTCTAGAGTACCAGAATGCCCTACTTTTTCACGTGTAATTCTTTTGACTTGCTTTACAACGCCGAAAGAAGAAAAGTCTTTAGGTTTGTATATATTATATATCATAACTAATCAATTTTTTTGATTAACTCATTAATTTTTTGAAACTGTTCAAAAGAGTCATCATAGATAAATCTCAAAGTAGGTGTAGATCTCAGTTTTAAAGACATCGATAGATATTTTCTGAATGTAGGAACTAACTTATTTAACTCTTTGTTGATAATTTTTAAATCTTTTGTGGGATTGATAATACTATAGAATAAACTTGCATGCTTTAAATCTGAAGTCATTTTAACCGATGAAAATGTTAAAAAACCATATTTTCTCAAATCTAAATCTTTTGATAAAATTTGATTAATAGTTTTTAAAACTTCCTGTTCGACACGCTCTGATCTTGAGTATGGTTTAGTATTCAACTGTCTGATAGTTTTCTTTTAATCTCGTTTATTTTATATGCTACGATTCTATCTCCAGGAAAATACTTTTTAACACCTTCAATTGCAATTCCACATTCCAGTCCCGAATCAACACTAGCTACGTCATCTTTGAAACGTTTTAAGGACACTATCTTTCCTTTTGATATTAACTCTTCTTCTTCTCTTATAAGCCTAGTAAAAGAGTCTCTAGTAATTTTACCGCTCTCAACTTGAGAACCAGCAATAAAACCAATCTTTGGAATCTTAAATGATTCTTTAACGACAGCTTCTCCTAAAATTTCTTCTACAAGATCAGGTCTCAGTAAGCCTTCAACAGCTAATTTAACATCTTCAACAACCTGGTAGATGATATTATAAGCTCTAATCTCAACATTGCTTTGATTTGCCAGCAATCTTGTGTTAGATGGCACTTGAACACCAAAGCCTATTACAACAGCCTTAGATGCCTGAGCAAGCAATACATCAGATTCAGTAACATTACCTACTCCTCTGTGTACAATATCTACTCCAACTTCATCGTTATTAATTTTTTCTAAACTCTGTATAAGAGCCTCAATAGACCCATCAGAATCTGCCTTAATAATAATATTTAAATTATTAATATCGCCTTCTTTGATTTGAGCAGAAATACTATCTAATGATGTTTTCTGAACCATCTGTAAATCAATTTCTCTCTTAATTCTTTGTCGTTCATTTGCAATTTTCTTTAGGTCAGATTCGTTAGATACTTCCGCAAAAATATCTCCTGATTGTGGAACCTGATCAAATCCAAGAATTTGTACAGCATCTGAAGGTCCTGCAGTCTTAATACGTTCGCCTCTTTCATTCATAATTGCACGAACTTTTCCTGGGTAATTATTACAAATAAATAGAGTTCCAATATTCAAAGTTCCTTTTTGAATTAATACTGTAGCTATCGCACCTAGACCTTTATCTAACCTAGAGTCAATTACAGTTCCTTTGCATTCTATAGTAGAATTTGCTTTTAAATCTAAGACTTCAGATTCTAATAGGATGGCTTCCATTAGCGCATCAATACCTTCACCTGTTATAGCAGATGTATTTACAGATTGGATTTTACCGCCCCAATCTTCAACTAGTACGTCTTTCTCTGATAATTCTCTTTTTACAGTATCTGGATTAGCTCCAGTTTTATCAATTTTATTGATTGCAACAATAATTGGCACTTCTGCTGCTTTTGCATGATTAATAGCTTCTAAAGTCTGAGGCATAACACTATCGTCCGCAGCAACAACAAGAATCACAATGTCAGTTGATTGTGCTCCTCTTGCTCTCATTGCAGTAAATGCTTCATGTCCAGGTGTATCTAAAAAGGTAATTCTATTACCATTATGATCAACCTGATAAGCTCCAACTCTTTGAGTAATACCACCTGACTCACCTTCAGCTACCTTCGTTTCTCTTATATAATCCAAGATAGATGTTTTACCATGATCTACATGACCCATAATTGTTACAACTGGCGCACGATTTATTGCACCCACTAACTCTTCTTTTGTATGAGCCATTACAAATAAATCATCTACAACTTCTTCGTATTTATTTAACTCAACATCGTATTCGCCAGCAATTAACTCAATAACATCCCATGCCAACCTTTGATTTACCGTAACTAAAACTCCTAGTTGTAAGCATTTCCCGATTACTTCACTAGTGCTTACATCTAATACTTTTGCAATTTCATCAATACTAGCATATTCTGCTAACTCTACTGACCTTGGCGTATCACCCAAATCGCTACCTGAATCTTTTTTACTTTTCTTATAGGATTTCTTTTTTGAACTGGCATCCATAGAAGCTAATGTCTTTTTAAGTCTTTTTGCTGCAGAAGTATCTTTCTTTATTGCTTCCTTATTCTTTTTAACTTCTTTCTTGTCTTCGATAGGAGCTGATTCTCTTAATGTAATTTTTCTTAATTTCTTTTTTGGCTCTACAATTTGAACAACTTTTTTTGTCTCAGGATCTGCAACCGATCTAACTTCTGTTACTTTTTTGGCTTGAGCTTTTTTTGCCTTATCTTGCTCTCTTTGTTCTTGAACTGATAAAATTTGGAATTTTTTAACAGATTTTGTTTCCATGACTACTTTTGAGTCGTGAATTTCTTTTCTAACCTGTTCTTTTCTATCTCTCTCTGCTGATTGTCTATCTTTAGCAAATTCAGTATAAACAACCTGTTGTGTCTTTGGATCAATTGGAGACATATGACTGGTTACAGATATGTCCTTAGATTTTAGAAAATCAACGATATCATTGTGAGATATATTCAATTCTTTTGCTAACTGAAAAATTCTAATAGAATCAGCCATGTATTATTTTTCCTCTTCTTCTACTAATTCTTCAGCAGGAGTCTCAACAGCTTCTTCTTCAACAGGAATTTCAACAGCTACTTCTTCAACAGGAGTCTCAACAGCTACTTCTTCAACAGGAGTTTCAACAGCTACTTCTTCTGGCTCATCATTTCTACCAATAAAAGTATTTACAACAGCACTTATAGAATTAATCTCATCTCCAGTAAGATCAAGCTCGTCAACTAAGATAAACTTTTTTGACCCTAAATAGTCAGCAACACTAACAATACCAGCTTCGGATAGTTTTTTTAATACTCCCTTCTTAATTCCATCAAAAGAATCAAGACCTTTTTGCTGATTTATTAATACTTCATCATATTCTTTTTTAGTGTAAGCATCGATTGTGTAGCCTGTCAATTTAGAGGCTAAATTGATATTTACTCCACTTCTACCAACTGCATTTTCTAAACCACCTTCGTCAAAAATTGCTACACAATATTTCTTATCATCATCGAGATATAGATCAATTGGTTTAGCTGGCGATAAAGCTCTAGTAATGAAGACTTCTGATTTTTCAGTATAGTTAACAATATCAATCTTCTCATTGTTTAATTCTCTTACTACTGATTGAATACGACTTCCTCTCATACCAACACAAGCACCAACCGCATCAATTCTCTTGTCAATAGAATGAACAATAATTTTACTTCTTTCTCCAGGTTTTCTAGCAATTCCTTTTATTTCAATAATACCATCTTCAATTTCAGGAACTTCCATCTCAAACAATTTGTAAAGAAATAAGTCATCGCTTCTAGATATCAAAATATCTGGACCTTTTGGAGTGACTTCAACAGCTTTAACAAGAGCTCTAATTGTGTCTCCTCTTCTGAATCTTTCTGAAAAAATTTGCTCATTTCGAGGCATTCTTAGTTCAGTTTGTTCGATATTAACAAATGTATTCTCTCTATGGACTTGATGTACAGTACCGATAATTACCTCACCAATTCTTTGTACATAATCTTCATAGATATATTGCTGCTGCACTTCACGTGTTCGCTTATTTAAAAACTGTCTTGCATTTGCAATCAATCTTCTACCGAAGTTTGCAGGGTCAACTACTTCTACAAAAGTATCTCCTAATTTCAAATCGACAAGCTCTGGCTCAAGCTCTAGGGCTCTTTCTAATGTAATATCGAAGTGATCATCATCTACTTCTTCAACTATTGTTTTTTCTACATAAATTTCAATTTCACCTTTATCTAGATTAACAATTACACTACAATTATCAGATTCGCCTTTTTCTTTATCGATAATAAATAAAAATAGCTGTTCAATAATTGTTCCAAGCTCAGAACGCTCAATATTTTTTTCTCTCGCTAGTTCAATAAAAATTTCAATTAAATCTCTGTTTACCATATCAACCTTTCAAATTTTCTATTATAACAAAAATGGGCCGTGGCCCACTCAAATACTGCGTAAATATATTTATTAAAAACCTTTTAAACAAGAAACTTAGTTTAAACTTAATACTACTCCGTACACCTCTTCAAACAGCTCTTTGTAGGTACTGTTTTCAGAATCTAAGTTATCTAAAATTGCTAAAGCTTCAGTTTTTTCTCCAGCCATAGCTAAGCGTTTTGCTTTCAATATCGATATATAAGTCACTTCATTATCGGATAAAGCATTTTTTGCTGCCTTATTAAAAAATTTTACAGCATTATCTACATTGGAATCAAGCTGTCCTAACATGATATAGGCTTCTGTTTTTAATGTAGAATAATCTAACTTTGAAGCACACTCAGATAATAACATCATAGCCTTGTCATTATTACCATTTATAAAGGCAGTTCTACCTAAATAGAATTTAGCATGCACTGCAGCTGAGGTTTTTTTATGATTCTCTACCACTGACTCCAACTGCAAGACCGCGTTATCGAAATCTCCTCTTTCAAAATAAATCATTGCATTGCTAAGTGCAGTATCTGCTGGTGAAGAGGTTTTAGGTCTTGAAACGTCCCATGCAGACCATGTTAGAGTAGCAACTAGAACAAAAAGAAAAATAGGGTTCAATACAATCATATCAAATTTACTATACTCTTTTTTCTGTTTATAGCTAACTGAGATTGGGTTACTTATCATTTCTTTTATTTTATTTAGTAGTGACATATGCTTATTTCCAATAATTAAATAGTTTATATAGTTTTGGTCTAAATTTAGTTGATAATTTAGCACTAGAAACTTTTTTATCTATATCTTTTCTTAGTTTTCTTTGCGCTTCAATATCTAGAGTATTAAAGTCTTTGCAATCATCCGAACAACATTTATCATATTTCGTTGCACAATCTTGGCATTGGATAAATAAGATATGGCATGCATCATTACTGCAATTGACATGTTGATCGCAGGATTCTTGGCATTGATGACATTTTCCGATTACATCGTCTGTAATCTTCTCACCTAGTCTGTCGTCAAATACAAAGTTTTTTCCAATAAATGATGATGGAATATTGTCTTTTTTAATATCGTGTGCATATTGAATAATACCACCATCTAACTGATAGACGTCCTTAAACCCTTTCTCTAATAGATAAGCGCTTGCTTTTTCACAACGAATTCCACCTGTACAGTATAGGTGTACTTTTTTATCTTGATTGTCAGATAGCAACTCTGCTACTGCTGGTAATAATTCTTGAGAGCGATGAATATCTGGTGTAATGGCATTTTTAAATTTACCGACTTCACTCTCATAATAATTACGCATATCTACTACTATAGAACCTTCTTCGTTAATTGATTCATTAAATTCTTTAGCCGACAAATGTTGGCCGATACGATTCATGTCATAACTATCTTTATTTACACCATAAGCTACGATCTCATTTTTTACTAAAATTTTCAACTTGATAAAAGAACTTCCTTCTTGAACTGCTTTTTTTAGCTTTACACCATTTAATAAGATTTCTGATTGAATATAATGCTCAAAGATACTCCATTTATGCTCAGGAACGCTTATTTGAGCATTAACACCTTCTTCGGCAACGTAAACCCTACCAAAAATATTTAGATTCGAAAATTGCTCATATAGATGATTGCGAAAATCTTCAGGATGTTTGATATCAATATATCGATAAAAAGAGCATGTAATGCGTTGAAACGCTTCTTGCTCTAAATCTTTTCTTAATTCAAATTTTGACTTTTTATTGAACATATTTGAATGTTAATAGAAAAAGAGCCTATTAACAATAATTAATAGGCTCTTCATATTTTAGTTAATTATAAAATAATTAATCTAATTGCGTACTTAACTCAGGTTTAAACTCCATAGTTTGATTGTAGCCATTCCAAACGCTTGAAGCCCATTCTTTATCCCAATCAGGATTTTTTTCAGAAAGTTTTGCAAGAGCTGCATAGAACTCTGATTGATCTAAAGTTTCAGACATTGTATCATGGCCGGTTGCAAAAACATACTCATTAAAGTTTCCACCAGTATTAGTCTGCATACACACAAAATGATCTGTTGAGCCCATTTCTGCTCTAATTTCATTCATCATTTTAAATACTTTTTCAGCGCCATCATTTCCGCCTTGACGAACTCTCCAGACTGACATAGTAAGATACTTGTAATCAGGTCTATATTGTACGTTATAGCTCAAGTCGCCTCTTACAGTATAAAACTGGGTTCCAGTTTCTTGTACTAACATGCTATCATTCCATTTATCATATGGTACTGGAGCGTGATTATTATGTGCATTATAAATTGCATCTAATTGATCTGCAGGAATTGGAAATAATCCTTGATGCATTCTAACATATTGACCCACATTGGGTCCATTAAGAACGAGAAATGTATTTACTGCACCTAGTTCATTTTGGTGCGCCTTGTTGTGATGAATCATTGCTTTTTCGAAATCTGCAGCCTTAACTCCTTCTTTAATACTTAGAGAGGATTGCATATGGTATTGTCCAAAGACAATACTTGAAAACATCATCATTAATAATATTTTTTTCATTTTATGTGTTCCTTTTTTATTTATTAATTAAGATAATTTAAGCAAAATAAGACTTCTAATTTGATATGAATATTTAATATTAATTAATTCTATAAAAAAAATAACGCCCAACAGGAAGGTTCATTGGGCACCATTCTCTCTATTTTAAAGTATAATTAAAAGCAACTAAGCAGAAGAACAACCTTAAAAATTATAGTTTA
>Ga0257127_1002741_pt1 | contig 10520 bp, 7 predicted proteins | sample SI060_135mmetaG_FD_190152 | JGI IMG/M metagenome (GOLD analysis project Ga0257127, IMG submission 190152) | Marine microbial communities from Saanich Inlet, British Columbia, Canada - SI060_135m | ecosystem: Environmental > Aquatic > Marine > Inlet | place: Canada: British Columbia | collected...
ATAAATTTTTTATATGCTAATTTTTTCTCTTTACTAAATTCATTTTTCATTTTTTTCTCTAGTAAATTTTTCACTTCTATATCATCAATATTTTGATAGTCATATAATGGTATATGACTATCTGGCCAATATCCTTCTTGACAGGCATTGACTCTATATATTTCTAATTCAGGGTTAAATACTTTTGAATAAGCAGAAACTTGTGAGTGTGTTTTTAACACCAAATCACATTTGGATAATAAAAAACTATTTACAATGACATTTTCTAATAATCTTCTATTTACTTGTGTTTCTATTTTTAGTTCATTTTCTAATATTACTAATTTATTTACATCATTTTTACACTTTTTTATTTCATTTATTTTATCTTTTATTACGTTAAGTCTATTTAAATGAATTGAATTTTTATTATCACTATTTTTTTCTTCATCATAAAATAAAATTGTATAATTATTGTCATACTGTTTTTTCATCTTATTTATAAATATATTATCATCTGTACTAATAAAGATTACATCATAATGATTATTCTTTAAATGATAATCTATAATCGTTATAAATTCTTCCATTGAAATATGACTTACCCAATTTACTTTATTTTTATCTGTACCTCTAAAATGTAAACCTAAAACTTTTTTATCATTAAACTTTTTAGTAAACTCTTCTACTTTTTCACTAATTGATGAATTAAATTTCAAATATTTAAATAAATATTTATTAGCTGATTTAAAATCATCTTTAAAAGATTGATATTGCGATGTATCTTCATTTTTTATTTGTTTTCCACATATTTTTCTAACTAGATTACCAAAACAGGTTAATTCTTCAAACTGTTTATTTTTTTTATTTATTAACGGAATATAATTTAACTGAATAATATCTCCAATAACTTGAAAATTAGGATAGTTTCCATAATTATGAGAATAATATAATATATTTAAATTTATATCTTTATCAAAATACTGTTGTTCTAAATATGGTAAACATTGGTGAATATATGCAAGAGAACTAAAAAATCCTTTATTCATCGTTATTTGAGGTTTTAATCTTAATGTACTTATATCTAACAATTTCCAATTACCTAAATTTACATTATAATAATAATTAGAACTATATGTTGTACCATCTGTAATATTTACCCATTTTTTTAAACCATATTTTTCATTAAACTTGCGGCCCAACCATTCATCATTAAAAATTATAGGTTTAACTACAAAATATTTTATAGATAAATTGTTAAATATTTCATTTAATTCTAAAGCAGTGATATGTTTTAAATCATATCCTTCATTAATATATTTGCTATATTTAAGATTAAAATTTGTATCATACGAAATAATATGATAATGAAATTTTATAGATCTTTCATATGGAGGTGATTTATAAATCCACTTTGTTACATTATTATTAAAATCAAATTTATCACTTTTAGAATATACAAGAATAATGTGAATATTTAACAAATCAATATCCTTATTTTGTATAGAAAATCTATGTATATATTCTCTACCATTTTTATTATTTCCTCCTCGTATCCATCGTACCATTTGTCTTTCTGGATCACAAGTGTCATTCATATATTTTTGAATTTTAAAAACATTTTTAAAATAACTTCCTGTCATAAATGGTCCTCCCCGAAATGAACCTAATGGTGCTGAATTTGAATAAGTATAACATACATTTGGATAATTTAATACTGAAAAAAATCTATCAATGTTATAATTAGATTTAGGTTCCCAGTCATCTTCTAACCAATAATACAAATAATCATCGTTTAATAGATTAAGTTCTTCAACTTTTAATATAAGTTTCTTGTAAGCATTTAAAAACCCAGGATTTGGTTTATTAATAAAAATAACATTAACTTTATCTGGTATAATTTCATTATAAACATGCATTGTTTCATATTTATTAAAATAGTATGTTAAATTTTTAGGTTCATCAATATTTATAATATGATAAATATCATATTCTTTTAAATATTTATAAAAAAAATCATAAAATTTCCCAATAGTTTTTTTGTGAAAATCTCCTCTAATTATAGATGCTGTTAAAATAACTAATTTTTTCATTTATAATATATATAAATATTTATATTACTAATATTTTAATAATTTCGCAACACCTTCATAAAATTGTATTTTAGGATCATATCCTAACATACTTTTTGCCTTACTAATATCTGCATTACTGTGTGGGATATCTCCTGACCTATTTGAACCTAAAACTGGTTCTATATTTATATTCAATCCTTTATTAATAGCATCCACCAATTCTAAAATAGTAATCCTACCTCCTGCTCCAATATTTACTGCTTGACCATAGCATTCTTTATTGTCGACTGTTAACGCTTTGATATTTGCTTGGACAACGTTATTAATATAAGTAAAATCTCTAGAAAAAGTTCCATCGCCATTTATAGTTGGTTGTTTATTTTGTTTCATTAAATCTATAAACTTGGGGATCACTGCCGCGTAAGCCCCGTTGGGGTCTTGTCTGGGTCCAAATACATTAAAATATCGAAGACCTATGCATTCCATACCATAACATTTTGTAAATACTCCTGCATAAATCTCATCAATTGCTTTAGTTGCAGCGTAAGGAGAAAGAACATTTCCCGTATTTTCTTCTTTTTTTGGAAGAACAGGATGATCCCCGTAAACAGAAGAAGATGATGCATACACAACTCTCTTAATACCTTCTTCTTTTGCGGATATTAATAAATTCAAAAATCCATTAACATTAGATATATGTGATGATAGAGGATCGTTTATTGACCTCGGAACAGAACCTAAAGCAGCCTGATTTGTAATAACATCCATACCCTTTACTGCTTTACGACAATCTTCTAATCTTGAAATATCACCATACATAAATTCTAAATTATCATATTTTTCTAAAAAAGGTTTCAGATTATTTTTATTTCCAGTAGAAAGATTATCTATTACTCTTACTTTTTTAACATTATTTTTTAATAAAAATTCTACAATATTAGACCCTATAAATCCTGCACCTCCTGTCACTAAAATATTTAAGTTAGAAATATCCATTTATTATAATAAGATATAATAGTATTTTAAATGGATTTTTACGGTAAATTTCCCAAGTTTGATTGGAAATTTTATATAAAAATATATCCTGATCTACAACAGGCAGGAATAGATACCGAATATAAAGCCAAATATCACTACGTAAAATACGGATATCATGAAAAAAGGCGCACACATAATGTCATTAAAAAAGAAGAAAAATTATTTACAATTCCTTTTAATCATTTTACAAATTTATATAAACAATCAATATTTAGCACAGGTGTTTGTATGTTTAAAGATAGAGCATTTAAAAAATATAATTTAAGTGAATGTTCAAATTCTGAAGGTCCATGCTTATTTTTCGGAATGTATAATGATGAAGATCTAATGACTATTAAAAACCACAAAGGATTGCGTATCATTATTTGGTGTGGTGATGATGCAAATTCTGAAAATATTCATTCAAATCAAACGATAAATGAAATTAAAAAGTTAAATAACATTATCCATATTTCAAAAAGCAAATCTACTTACCTAAGTTTAAAAATGAAGGATATCTCAAGCATTTTAGTTAATTATAATGTTGTAAATACTTCATTATTTTATCCTATCCCTAAATCAGATTTAGGAGATAAAATATTTATCTTTAACGGACAACATAAAGGAAGAGCACATATGTACGGAGAGAAATACTATATAGATGTTATAAAAAGATTACCACAATATAAATTTATATTTAGTAATCAATTAAATGTTGATTGGTCAGAAATGCCTAATATTTATAAACAGTGTTTTATAATGTTAAGGCTAACAATGCATGATGGAAATGCCAATAGTGTGCAAGAATGTGAAGAAATGAATATACCGGTAATCCATAATCAATCGGATTATGGATTAAAGTGGAAAAATGTTGATGATATTATAAATCATATAATAAAATCATAAATAAAATCATAAATAAAATCATAAATAAAATTATAAATATTCTTTATCTTTTTCTGTAAATTTTTCTAACTCTTTTAATAATTGTTCTCTGGTCCAAGTTCTTTTTTGACGCTTTACATATGTCTTAATATTTACATTATCTGTTCTCATTTCATTTCTTTCTTCAATGACGGCATCCATTACTTTATGACTCGTATTTTTCGTTTTCATAAATTGTAAAAGAGCATTTGTATCTTTTGGAAAGCAATAACCTCCATAACTTAATTTACCATCCGTCCCTGGAACATTTGTATGCATTGGATTTATCCATTTATTTTTCAACATTAAATTTTTTACTGTATCATAATCACAATCCATAGATTTACATAATAAATACAGTTCGTTAAAGAATTGTATCTTTGTAGCATAAAAACAATTTACAAAACTTTTCATTGATTCACTTTCAGTTGATGTACATATAGAAATCTCTGCGTCTGGGTAACCTTTCTTATAAAATTGGATCAATGGTTTTAATTTATTGTCTAACAATAAAGGACCCTTACCTAAAACAATATGTTTTTGATTGTGAAAATCCTCAAATGCGGTTGCTGCAGTTAAGAACTCTGGATTATGTACTAAATCTAACTTATATAAATTTGAAAATATTTTTGTTGTTTCCGGTTCTACGGTTGATTTTATTATAACCAATCCCTTATAATTATTTTCAACAAGTTTATTACAAGTTTCATGTATCGGTTCTTTGTCATAAGTATTTGTTTCTTCATTAAATATAGTTGGAAGGGCTAAAAACATGATTTTACTGTCTAAACATTCCTCAAAACTATCAGATTCGTTAAATTTATCATATCCTTTAACTTGAAATCCTTTTAATTTAAAACTTTTTAACATTGAACTCCCAACAAATCCTAAACCAATTATAGATATCATATATATATAATTGTATATATGATATCTTACAAAAAAATTTACTAAAAATTATCTACTCCACTGTAACAACTTTTGCTAAATTTCTAGGCATATCTGCGTTACATCCTTTGTAAATAGAAAGTTTAAATGCCAACAACTGTAAAGGAATAACACATAAAAGATCACAGTACGACTCATTTTTTTCAACCAAAATAGTATTAGGTAAATTTAAATTTACTTTATTTGTTACTAAAATAATTTTTGCATAACGGCTTTTAATTTCTTCATACGCATTCATATTTTTCGCAAAATATTTATTTTCAGGTGCAATTAAAATTACTGGAAAATCTTTTTCTAAAAGTGCAAATGGTCCATGTTTCAAACTACTAGAACTATATCCTTCAGCATGAATATAAGATATTTCTTTTATTTTGAGTGCGGTCTCTTGTGCAATGGCTTCTCCTTTATCTTTTCCTAATATAAAACAATTATTTTGTTTGTCAAATATTGAAAGAAATTCATCTATGTTATTTTTTTCTAAAGTTTTTTCAATATCTAAATAAAGTTTTCTTAAATCCTTAATATGTTTTTTTCTTTTTTGCAAATTAATATCATGACCTTGTGCAAACCAAATAGCCATCATCGATAAAATAATTACTTGCGATGTGAATGATTTTGTAGAAGCAACACCTACTTCCCTACCCGCATTTAAATAACAACCGCAATCAACCTCTCGTGCTATTAAAGAATCAACCACATTTACAACACCTATCGTTATTACATCGGTGTCTTTGCACATTTCTAAACAACGATGGAGATCTTTTGTCTCTCCGGATTGAGAAAGTAAAACCAATGCTGTTTTTCCTTTTTTTGGTAGGTCATTTAATTCAAACTCCGCTCCATCAATGACTTGTATTGAGTTGAATACGCACAAATCTTTAAAATATTTCTTACCACACATTCCTGCAAAATAAGATGTCCCGCATCCTAATAAAATTAAATTTTCTACTTGTAATAATTGTTCTTTTTGCTCGGATAAACCGCCTAACTTTACTTTATTATTTGATAATAATCTGCCTCCTAAACTAATTGCTCTTAATGACGAGTCTACTTGCTCATAAATCTCTTTTTCTGTCCAATGTTTAAATGGGAACGGTGTCAACGATAAATTACTATTTTTAACGGCTATTTTATCATAGGTATTACGGGTAGTCATTATAACTTTCTCTTTTTTTAACTCTAACTTGCAAATATCATGATTTTCTAACACTATGTAATTATTGGTTTTATTGCAAAAAGCAGTTTGTTCAGACGCTACTAACCCTATATTACCATTTACACTCACTAAAAGTGGACTTCCTTTTCTAGTACAATACATAACGTTTGTTTCATGCTGAGATAAAATAGCCAATCCCCAGGTCCCTTCCAACTGGCTTAATGTTTTTTCGATCGCTTTTTCAACATTTTTTTCAAGTAAATAATTTAACTCAATCGTGTTTACAATAACTTCAGTGTCCGTCTCTGAAACACAAATTATATTATTTTTTTTTAACTCCTCTTTTAATTCCAAATAATTCTCAATAATACCATTATGTACTAGAACAAAATTACCTGATTGACTTAGATGAGGATGACTATTCGTGTCTGTTTTAGGACCATGAGTAGCCCACCTGGTATGAGCAATTCCTATAGATGCGTTTATATGTTTATCTTTTTCTTTATCTAATCTTTCTAAAGCAGAATTCTCTCCAGATGCATATTTAGTTGTTTGAAATTTATTATCTATTAACGTTGTAATTCCAGCAGAATCATATCCTCTATTTTGTAATTGTTTTAAACCTAAAAGCAATATCTCTACAACTTGGGGGGAAATTCCTGCAATAATACCACACATATATATATTAATGTGTGGTATTATTCTTCGTTAATTATTATAAAAATGTATCATCCTTCCTATAAAATAACCGACTTTTCCATGTAAAGAAATAAATTTATTTTCAAATATACTGTTTTTCTCTCCAATATAGCATAACTTCCCTTTGTCTTGATAGTGATATTTTTGATCATCTCTAAATTTATTGTTAAACCTCTGGGCTAAATATCTTCCTTGTTGTGTTGCATTTTGCGCCGTAGGAAAAACACCCGCATCCGCACAATCACCTATTGCAAACGCATTTTTTTGAAATTGCAAATAAGGATTTACCAATATACCTCGTCTAGATTCCAAATTTAATTTTTTGTTTATTAGTTGCGATAGTGGAGAGATTTTTACTCCGCCACACCAAATCGCCAAATCATACTCTACCTTATTATCTTTAAAGTAAATAGTTGACGGTTCTATGTTTTTAACAAAACTATTAAAAATCATGGTAATATTATTTGTTTTCCATAAATCCAATGTTTTATTTATATTAGATTTATTAAACATTTGCAAAGGACCTGATAATCCATCTATAGCAGTGATATTAAATTTTTTTTTATCTAATAAACAACCTATCAACTCACTTCCAGTTAGACCACAACCTATAACGGCTACTTTTGCATTAGGTTCTAAACCTTCTAAATGTTTATGGATTATTTCTGCATCATTTTTTGTTTTTAAAAATAAGCAGTTTTCTTTAACTCCATGAATATTAAACGTATTTGTTTGTGCTCCATGTGCAAAAATTACATAATCATATTTTATATTATCTTTTTCTGTAATTAATATTTGCTTATAAAAATCAACATCTTTTATAGTGTCATTAATAAATTCTATTTTTGGAATATGTGTCATATCCGTTTCTATATCTTTCACATCTTTTGTTACACTAAAATTTGCTAATTGTGGTGTGTAAATAAAATGATCCGAATTAGACACAATTTTAACATTATATTTATCTTTATCGATCGTGTTTGTAAAACTTTTTGTAGCCCATCCTGAACCAATAATTACTATATTAGGTGTTTGATTAATTGCTGATGTAATCATTATAATAGAATTATACATTAAGAATTTACTAAATTTTCTAACCCATCCATAAAATCTATCGTAATATTCCATCCTAAATCTTTTAACTTTTGATTTGAAATATAATAACGCTGATCATTAAACGGTCTGTCTTCTATATACTCGATCCAGTCGTCATATTTTTCGGTTTTTTTAATCATTTTAATTAAAATCTTAGCCACATCCATCACTGAATATTCCATTCCTTCATCACATCCGATATTATAAATCTCTCCTATTAAGCCTTTATTTAATATACATTCAAAAGCCGTTGATGTGTCATAGGCATGTAAAAATGCTCTTACGGCCGTTCCTTTACCTTGAATAGTAACCCTTTTGTTTTCTTTCAAAAGTTGAATAAATCTAGGCACTAATTTTTCAGGATATTGATTTGGACCAAACACGTTATTACCACGTGTAATGATAATTGGCATATTAAATGAATGATTGTAAGATTGTGCTATTAATTCCGCACCAGCCTTCGTGGCAGCATAAGGATTGGTGGGACATAATACACTATGTTCTGTTTTGTGATTTTCATGAACATCATTCATAGATTCTCCATATACTTCATCTGTGGAAACATGGATAAATTTTTGTATTTTTCCATATTTTCGACAACATTCTAAAAGTATATGTGTTCCTAAAATATTGTCTTTCGTATATTGGAGTGCATCCGAAAAAGAATTTTGAACATGACTTTGTGCAGCAAAATGTATAACTTCATCTATTTTATGAGTTTCTAACACGTGAGTTACTAAATCTTCTGAACACAAATTACCTTTTATAAGTGTATAATTTTCCGATTCTCTAATTTCTGTATTGATATTTCCTTCATTTGCACTATAATACATGGCATCAAAATTAATAATATTATATTTTTTTTTCTTGAAAATATGATTTATAAAATTGGATCCGATAAATCCACACCCACCAGTAACCAATAAGTTTTTCAGCATTAGTATAATTATTAAAATAATTTTAAATATATATTACAATGAAAGTTTTAGTTACCGGTTCTTCAGGTCTTGTTGGTTCTGCCATTAAAAATATCTCTCCAAACTATCCATATGATTTTATATTTGTATCTTCCAAAGATGCCGATCTTACTGATTACAAACAAACATACAACTTGTTTGATAAACACAAACCAGATTATGTTATCCATTTAGCAGCGTGCGTTGGTGGACTTTTCAAAAATATGAATTATAAAGTTGATATGTTTGAAAAAAATACATTAATTAACTTTAATGTTGTCAAATATTCACATACATTTAAAGTAAAAAAACTAGTTTGTTGTCTTTCTACATGTATTTTTCCAGATAAAACCACGTATCCGATCAACGAAACAATGTTGCACGACGGACCTCCTCATTCATCCAACGACGCATATGCTTATGCTAAGAGAATGTTAGAAATTCACTGTAAAACCTATCAGGACCAATTTGATGATAACTTTATTTGCGTTATACCTACAAATATTTACGGACCAAATGATAATTATAATTTAGAAGATGGGCATGTAATTCCAGCGCTAACACAAAGATGTTATTTGGCAAAAAAGGAAGGGAAACCATTTAGGGTTTTAGGAAGTGGTACGCCCTTACGGCAATTTATTTACTCTGATGATTTAGCAAAACTTTTTATGTGGACATTAGAAAACTATAATGAAAAAGAAAGTTTAATTTTATCTGTTGGAGAGAAAAATGAAGTAGCAATAAAAGATGTTGCGCTTGAAATAGCAAAATCTTTCGATTATGAACACATGATGGAATTTGATACCAGGTATTCGGATGGGCAATATAAAAAAACGGCAGATAACTCAAAACTAATGAACCTTATCGGGGACTTCGAATTTACTCGCATTGATCAAGGTATCATAAAAAATACGGAATGGTTTATTAAGAATTTTGATAATGCTAGGAAATAATTAATATGTTAAAATATAAATTACTTACAATCTTCCAATACCATTTCTTCTACTAATTCTTTAAAACTATATTGTGGTTTCCATCCCAACATAGTTCTAACCTTTGTCGAATCCCCCAGTAGTTCTTCAACTTCTGCAGGTCTAAAATAACGTTCACTAATAAAAATCAACTCTCTGCCTGTTTTTTCATCATAACCTATCTCATCTAATCCTTCACCCTTCCATTTAATATCAAACCCTTTCATAGAAAAAGACATCTCAATAAACTCTCTTACAGAATGAAATTCATTTGTAGAGAGAACAAAATCATCGGGTTTATCTGCCTGTAAAATTCTCCACATACCTTCTACGTAATCTTTTGCATGTCCCCAATCACGTTTTGCATCAATATTCCCCATAACCAACTTGTCTCGTTCTCCCTTTAAAATCATATTAATACCTCTGGTAATTTTTCTAGTTACAAAAGTAGGTCCTCGACGAGGCGATTCGTGATTAAAAAGAATTCCGTTACATGCAAACATATTATATGCCTCCCGGTAATTTTTAGCGATCCAATATCCGTATAATTTAGCAACCCCATATGGAGAACGGGGATAAAATGGTGTTGTTTCGCTCTGAGGAACTTCTTGTACTAACCCATATAATTCACTCGTAGATGCCTGATAAAACCTACATTTTTCCATTAATCCACTACTTCTGATGGCTTCTAAAAGTCTTA
>Ga0257127_1002748_pt1 | contig 10498 bp, 10 predicted proteins | sample SI060_135mmetaG_FD_190152 | JGI IMG/M metagenome (GOLD analysis project Ga0257127, IMG submission 190152) | Marine microbial communities from Saanich Inlet, British Columbia, Canada - SI060_135m | ecosystem: Environmental > Aquatic > Marine > Inlet | place: Canada: British Columbia | collected...
TACCACGAATTGTATGAATTTTGGGGTTTAACTTACTGATTGCAATATTTCCTTGGTCTGTTAAAATTGGCGTTCTTGCAGGGAAACAAATAGGGGATATTGGTGGTCGCACAAAGGTAACACCTGTTTTATCACCAATCGCATCCGTCCATGACATAGATGAAATTAAACTTTGTTCAGCATAAACAGTTGTCAAACCAGAGGGATTAAACGCATTCGCTCCAATAGTTGTTAATAAAGAACCATCTTCAAATGTTACTTCTGTCAAATTTGTCGCGCCATAGAACGCATTGTCTCCAATACTGGTGACACTTGCAGGAATAGTAATAGAAGACAAATCGGTCGCTGATTGGAACGCACTATCGGCAATAGTGGTGACGCTACTGGGAATAGTATATAATGATCCAGTTTTACCTTGGGGATATTTAATCAATAAAGTGTAGTCATCATTAAATAATACACCGCCCCTATATGAGAAATAACTATTAGCACCATCCACATTAATCTCAGTCAAAGCGGTAGCACCTTGGAACGTTTGTGCTCCAATACTGGTTACGGCAGTTCCTATCACTACCTGCGTTATAGAACCTAATGCAACTGGTATATCCGAACTATTAAGTGTTCCAACGATATCCACAGAAACACTGCTAGTAGCTGTAAAAAAAATGGTAAGACCCGCACTGTAAACAGTCACATTGGTTTTACCACTAATATTAGCAGTTTGACCAACAGTCCACCCGAAGGTAGTCATGACACTAGTAGGGGCGTAAATAGTTGATAGACTAGTTGAAGTGAACGCACTCCCACCTATAGTTGCTAACACTGATTCAGATTCTAATATTACAGTATTCAAATTTGTCGCACCTTGGAACGTCCGGTCTCCAATACTGTTGACGGAAGCAGGGATAGTAATGGAAGTAAACTCGGTTGATGAACAATTGGTGAACGCGTCTGAATTAATACTTGTACACACAGAACCCGCTTCAAATATTACTTCTGCCAACGTTCTTATAATGCCGAACGTATGTTGTGGAATAGACCCGACACCAGCAGGAATAGTAACGGAAGTCAGCTTTGTCGATTTGAATGCATAACGGGCGATACTAGTGACGCTACTGGGAATAGGAAAGGTATGCAATTTTGTCGCCTCAAGGAACGCAAATTGTCCAATCGATTGAAGAATGGAACCTGCTTCAAATATTACGGTATTCAACTTAATTCCAGGGACCTGGCGGAACGCCTCATTCCCAATAATGGTAACACCGGCATGAATAGTAAGTTCTTGCAAAATGGTAATACTACGGAACGAACTTTCTCCAATACTGGTGCAGGTAGTGGGAATTGTATATGTTGTACCATTACCACCACCAGTACCAATGTATTTACCAGGATATTGTACCAGATTAGTTTTGTCGTAATTAAATAATACACCGTCAATAGATGAGAAATTAAGATTACCCTCCTCCACATAAATCGAAGTTAAATTAGGTGTGGCAAGGAACGTATACTTATCATCAAAACCGGTGACACTAGCAGGAATAGTAATAGATGTTAGACCGGACCCCCAGAAAAGATATTTCCCAAACTGTGTGACTTTAGACGGCGCTTCAAATGTTACGGTAGTCAAATTTGTCGTATTTTTGAACACTTGCTCTCCAAAAGTGTTAACACTATTAGGAATAGTGATGCTAGTCAAACTGGTGGTCGTCTGGAACGCCTGATATTCAAAAGTGTTACATGTAGAACCCGCTTCAAATGTTACGGTAGTCAAATTTGTCGCACTATTGAACGCACCGCTTTTAATACTCCTAATAGTATTAGGAATATAAATGGTTACTAGACTGGTCTTATTTTGGAACGCATTAGCTGCAATATTGGTATAACCATCGGGGATTATAACATTTACTTTCTCCTCAGCGGGTAAAGCATTATAAATAGCTGATGTGTAAGACATTATTATATATATATAACGAATAAAAAATAATAATAAAATAAACATATTTAAATATTATTTTTTTTGAAAATTAAAACAACTCTTTAATTTCATCATAAATTTTTTTCAAATCATTGCACGCCTGCATAATATCATCTTTAATATTACCAACGTTGACGTCCTCCTTATAAATCAATCTAATAATTGAATATTCATCGTGTGGATGGGATTGCTTAAAACCACAAAAAGAGAGCGTTTCCTTATTTTCAAATAAGTTGGAATAAAGTGCGTATTCAATTGCTTTGCCAACAGTATATGATTCATTTTTAAGTTGAATATCATAAGCATTTTCATTAATAATATCAGATGAGCGAATTTCGAGTTCATCCTCAGAAATGGTTTTTTGAATAAAGGTTAAATTGTCGATCATAATATTGCATGATTTTTTTACAATTTCGGTATTTTTATATATTCCAATTGTTTCAACAGTAAAATCATAACTATTTTTTTTTGTGTATCGCTGAGTTTCTAAATTCATAAAATCATCTTTATGGTGTAAAATTTCATCATCCGTTTTTTTTTGGGTTCGGTATTCTTTTTCTTTTGTATTCCAAATTTTTTGTGATTTTTCACTATCAATTGTTTCACCGTAAGCGCTGGTAGAAACAACATTAAACGCTGCATTGTTTTTTGCGTTAGACTTGGTAAAGGAGCAGTTTAATTTCAATGCTTCGCCAGGGACATCTCCAATACTGGGTCGAAGTCTAGCAAATAATATATAACCTTGTGTTTGTTTGTTTTTAGGAAAGAATTGTTTTACTTTGGAATCATCCATAATTTTATCGTTTACAATATCTCTAATTTTAAAATGTTCGGTTGTAATAAATTTAATATCGGGTGTGTCATTTTTTTCATCCAAGAACATTTCATAATTTTCATAAGGAAAGTCATCATCCGTAATATGTACAGGGATACAACATAAACGTTGTTTTAAAATTTCATTATTAAATCTAGTTGTATTATGATGAATAACAATTTTCCCAGAATTATCGCCCGTAGTATCTAAACAATATGTATCAATATCACTTAGCATTATACGTCTTAACGAATTAGCAATGCTCTTATCAACATTTTCCAATGTAAAAGTCAAAGTATCCAAATGTTCATTCAATAGCGAAAGTGTAGGTTTCAGCATTATTCTATATAAATTGTGTTAGATATATTTAGATTATTATTAATATTCAATTTTATTTTTAATATTGAATATTGAATATTGAATTGAATATTATATGATTACGTTTAAAATATATTAAATAAAAGATATAAAATATTATACAAGTAATAATGGACGTTCTTTATTATAGTAATTTATGCAAACATTCACAAACATTATTGGGAATATTATCAAAATCAAATATACACAATAAATTTTATTATGTATGTATTGATAAGCGGGTTACAGAAGGCAATAATGTAAATATTATATTAGAGAATGGTAGTAAAATATTATTGCCAAATATAATAAAGAATGTTCCTTCATTATTGTTACCGAACCATGGAAATCGTGTATTAACCGGTGGTGAAATATTAACGTATATAGAACTTAATAATACCCAAAGTCAAAATACTGGTATAGATGAACCATCCCCATTTGCTTTAGCAACAAATGTAAGTGACAATATTTCATCAGATAAATTCAGTTTTTTAGATATGACAGACGATGACCTAACAGCAAAGGGTGGCGGGGGTACGAGGCAAATGTATAATTATGTACAATTAGATATGAACCCGTTAATTGCAACACCGAATGAAGACTATGAATCCGATAAAATGTCTTCGCAAGATAATAGTGAGTATGATAATTATGTGAAGGAGCGCGAACAAAGTACTCCTAAGCAACAGACACCTTATCAACACAATACATATTAGGAATAAGATTAGAATAAAAATAAAATAAAAATAGAATAAAAATAAAATAAAATTAGAATAAAATAAAATTAGAATAAAAAAATATAATACATCATATTATATTTTTGTGTAAACGACCCCCACCCCCACCCCCCATACAATAATTGGTCTAAAATCCAAAATTACTATTTAATATATCTGATTTTGATACAGTAGTAGCGTTTGTCTTGCGTTTAATTTGATATAAACTAGAATTAGAATTAATACTCATATTATTAATAGACATAAGGTCATTTCCTTCATCAATAATTTCAGGCATTATTTTCGTCAATGGTTTATCAATAACAAAAAGTAGTCGTTCATTATCGAAACATTTTCTATATTCTTGGATTGTTAGATTCCCGTAATACTTATCCAATAAATAGTAAGGGTTTGGTGCTGGTTTAATACTTTTGGTATAATTATACACTTTTCCGTACAAAAAATTTAATAATTGGTATCTTTCAAACTTTTGCGAACTATCGATATGTTCATTCATTAAATATGCAACAGAACATTCAGGACTACAAAAGTTCCCGTATACTTGATAAACATTATTCACATAATTTTGTGGTATATGTATGGGTGGATTAGAAAAATCGCATGTACAAAAGAAGCAGGCCGATTTTCTAGTATTAAAATTTTCATTAATGTGAAATTGTTTTTGTAAAATTTTAATATTTTTCCATATTTGTTTATTCGAACTGGTTGTTACATCGTAGTCAGCAGATTTCAACCCTATATCATTATCATTATCATTATCATTATCATTATCATTATCATTATCATTCTCGTTAATTAGATTCTTATTCTTATTCTTATTATCAACCATAATTTCTTCATTTGTATCGTCATAATTTTTGAAATTTAGCAACCCTTTTTTTGTGTTATTAATATGAAAATGTTCTAATTGGTCATCTGTATTTTTATCTAAATTATCTAAACTACAATCTAAGTGTAAGATTACATTTTCAACCATATATGCGTCGTTATTAGAAGTTTTATTTTTCATTTCAATAATTTTGCCACCTTTTGGTTTTCGCCCCCTTTTTTTTGGAACAGAATTTATTGGTTTCGGTTCATACACAATTCCCGCTTTCAGTTCTTGCTCTTTAAGAGCCTTTGGTTTTCTTCCACGTTTTTTCTTCCCTGTTAATGGGTCAATGTTATTGTACAACATTTGAAGGTCTAATAAAGTCTGTTCTTCCGACGTTTTTTCTTCGGTTATTAATTCTTCTGACATTTAAATAGTACTATTTAATCATCTTTAAACTATTTTAAAAAGCATTTTCTGCAAAGGGGAACATATTGTTCAGTTGAACCAATCAATATTTGACTATTATCATTAACAATCCTGTGCGAAAACAATGCAAGTGTTCCATCTTTACATTTCGCACAAAAGGCTTGTAATTTTTGAACACTATCGCAAATGGGTATTAAATCCAAAATTTGTCCAAACGGTTTGCGTTGAAAATCGCCATCAAGTCCATAAACATAAACGGTCATATCCATTTCTTCCACCATTTTTATAACGGTGTCATATAAATCGCTAAAAAATTGTCCCTCGTTAATTAATACCACACTTTTGTGTTCAATATTTTTATAAATATTATTTAAGTTCGTACTTTTGATGCAATGTATTGATATTTTATCGTGAGTACATAATTTACTTTCATCATATCTATTATCATCTGCGTGATTAATAACAACACAAGGGATATTACACAATTCGCATTTTTTATAATTTTCCACCAGATGTGATGTTTTACCAGCAAACATTGGTCCAATGATTAAATGTAATTTGCCGTAATTATTCGTTTTAACCGAATTTGAGAATTGTAGTTTATCGTTACTTAATGTACTTATGCTCATTATAAAACGGAACGATTTTATATTTATGATTTGAACTATTTGTTTAAATAGCAAATCAATTTTATTAATTATTCATTATTCATTATTCATTATTCATTATTCATTATTTATAGTAATAAAGATATATCATAAGTAATAAAGATATATCTTTATTTAAGATTAAATGAGCAACCCCGAAATATTACAATCAAAAAATATACCGTGGATTGAAAAATATAGACCAAATTCATTTGAAAATATCGTTCTCTGCGAAAATAATAAAACAATATTTCAAAATATAATTGATACAAATAAAACACCAAATTTATTACTATTTGGTCCACCAGGTACTGGTAAGACAACAACCGCAATTAATTTTATAAAATCATATCAAAATAAAAAAAATATTAAAACCAATGATTTAATTATGCATTTAAACGCATCAGATGAACGCGGTATAGATGTAATTAGAAACCAAATTAACCAATTTGTTAATTCAAAATGGTTGTTCGTAAAAGGCACCAAATTTGTTATATTGGATGAAGTTGATTATATGACAAAATCAGCGCAACAAGCGCTTAAATATTTGATTTCATCATTATCGGAAAATATTTGCTTTATTCTTATATGTAATTACATATGTAAGATTGACGATATTCTGCAGAATATATTTATTCGCATCCGTTTTAATAATCTACCATTGATAGAAATTAAAAACTATATTAATAATGTTGTAAAACAAGAAAAACTTGTTATTGATGATGAACAAATAAACGATATAATTACATATTTTAAATCAGATATACGAAGTATGATTAATTATCTACAGTCAAATTTTGCACAAACAAATATAATCAAAAAAACAATAAATAATTCGGAGTGGTTAAATTTTATAGAATATATAAAAAATAATAAAAATAATAAAAATAATATAAGTAAAATAAATAATTATCTTAATAATATTTGTCTTGAGTATGATATGAATATATATCAAACTATACGAATGTTTTCCACATATATTATAAAAAATACAAATATAGATAGTGATAGTGATATTTTAAATAGTATTGAAATTTTTATACATAAAAATGATTACGAAGTAGAATGTTATAAAAATTATATATTTGACAAGTTAATAACTTACTTATGCGCGGTTGATGCCAATTTATGATGAAAATTTATATACTCTATTCTGTAGTTTTCTCATAAAATCATTTGGTGGGGATGATTTGGTTGGGTCGAAACTACTTTCATTTACGCGGGTATCATCGTGACTATTTAAAATTCTATGTACTTCATCTTTTTGTTTCTGTATTATATTATTGTATTCATCATCACTTGTTGATCTGAGTTTTATATTACTTAATCCGGATTTAGGTGTAGGTGTATTTGTAGGTGTAGGTGTAGGTGTAGTTGTAGTTGTAGTTTTTTTATTCACATATCTATTACTATTACTATTACTCACATTATCAACTTGACTTTGCATATTATATTTTATATATTGTAAAGATAATCTATTTTTATTTAAATTAATTTAATTTATAAATTGATTTAAATTACACATATATGTATTTTGTGATATAAAGAAATGTCAATTGACGATGATTGGGATTCATTTAATATGAATGACATAATTAATGATACTGAGAATGGGAATGATAATGGGAATGATATATTGACACAAGAAGTTACTTCCAAAATTGTGTGCAGTCCTTTGAAAATATCTACAAAAACCAAAATAGTTTACTTAAATAAAACAATTGAACTTGAAGAAGTATTTTGGAAAATTCCCTTAATTAAATATATGAATTTGTCAAATGGAGTAATCAAAAAACAGATTAAGATACAAACGAATAGCAATGACGATTTCATAAAACTCACACAACATAAAGATAGATTTTCTGATTACATTTTAACAGAAAATATTTTATATGATTCCACTGCGGTTACGGCAAGACAAGATAACTTTAAAGATATACGCAAAATTAGTATTGGGTTATCAAAAAAAGATATTACAACATATCGTTCCAAAGAAAAAAGCGCATTTTATAATTGTTTTGTTATTATTGTTAGAACACTTTTTGGTGATGATTATAAAGAGGTGCACGTTAAAATATTTAATACAGGTAAAATGGAAATACCTGGTGTTCATAATGACGTTCTATTTGAGAATGTTAAGCGTGAAATTATTAGAACATTGCAACCATATTTTACAGATGAAATCTATTTTAAGGATGAATTATGTATAACAGTATTGATTAATTCCAATTTCAACGCAGGGTTTTCTATTAAACGATGTCAGTTATATAATATTCTTAGAATGAAATATAATATCTCGGCATGTTACGACCCTTGCTCATACCCAGGGGTTCAATGCAAATATAATTTCGAAGAAACAAATACTACTATTAGTTTTATGGTATTTAGAACAGGTAGTGTTTTAATTGTTGGTAATTGTTCGGACGAACAATTATATACTGTATATAATTTCTTAGTAAAAGTATTTAGTGATGAATATGAATCAATTAAAGATAATTATATTTTGCCAATTAAAGATATGAATAAAAAAAAGAAAAAGAAAAAGAAAACTATTATTATTTCATCAAATGTATAATTTCAATTAACTTATTAAAATCTCGATCGGGTTGAATTGTAACAGTGTTCAAATATTTGTTATATTCGGTAAATCCTAGGTGTAAATCGGGGGATATTAATGTATCAATGTCTATAAATTCGGATGTTGTTTTTATATTAGAAAACATCCTTTCAATATAAGATAAGAGTTCGCCCTGAATATTTTTAAACCATAATTCTCTTTCATCATTTGCAGCATTACTAAACTCTTCGCTCGCACTTATTTTTCTTATTATTTCACTGTATAGTAATATATTTTTGTGCAAATTTTTTATTAACCGGTTTTCACGTTCATTGAAATGTATATTTTGTCGAGTTGTCTCAGATATGGAATATATTGTTTTCGTATAAACATAAATAATTGCGTCCTTTAATGATAAATTAAAAAACATATTATCATCTTTATCAGTTATTTGACTAATATATTCAACATAATGCACTATTGCATTACGGCAATGAAATGCGGTTAATTCTAAATGCTTTGTATATGTATATAACATAATGAATACATGACCCATCATATCAAGCCCCTTTAGGAAAAATGATTTATTTTTATTATTCATATTTTCTAGGGAATGAAGTATGTAATTGTTCATTATACGAATATAACTTATATATATAATGTTTATATCATCGGTAATTAATGTCTTATAATTTGTTTGGTTGTTTAAATTATAGAGTTCCTCTTTGTTTTCTTCCGGGTGTTCTTCATTGTCGGTTGAACCATTTTTACTCATTTAATAATTACTTATATAATTTTTTTATTATTAATGCGTAAAAAACATATAAAGATTTTAGCTAAAGATTATAAAAAGATAATATGGCAAGCACGACTGAAGAAGTTAGTTATACTTTACCCGGCGATAAAGCCCTTAAAAATGCTAGCAAAATTGCGTTAGTTGAAGATAAAAAAATTATGATGGACTATTGGATGGAATCTTTTAAGGAGGATGCTTTCCTTGGTGTTCGGGAGAATGGTGATAAATTATTAATTAAAAATGAAGGCGACGAGTATACCAGTTCAATCACTAAGGTTTACAAAGTTGATGAAGAATACTTAATTGTTACTGAAAATTCTATTTATCTCGTATCAGCAACCATTCAAACAAAACGGGTTGCATAAACGGTTCAAAGTTCAAATATGTAAAAAAACAATATAAGATTATGTGTTTTCATTACTTTTTACTTGTTTTTACATTTTTTTAGAATCTATATATCATTCACATCATTCACATCATTCACATCATTCACATCATTCACATCATTCACATCATTAACCTCAATAATATACGATTGTGATTCGACGTCTTTTTTGTAAATTAAATATGTTTGAGCTTCAATGTCACAAACATATTTAATACTGTCCTGATTATGTTTACTATATGTTTTCAACCACCCCCAACTGCAAAGACTATCTATTACCTCCTGCATATATGAATATTGTAATATATTCATTATATTAGAATTGTTGTTCTATTTCACTTCATATAAATATAAATATATATTCAAATATAATTCAATTTATTTTCGCGCAACACCAACCAACCGTACAAATAAATTAATTAAATCCAGAAAAAAACTTATACTTGCTTTCGGGTAATTTGGGCTATTGATACAGTTTCTTGCATACGTAAACATCTGGGTCGTGTCATAACTTACAAATAATGAAAACAGCAATATTACGAAGTAAGAAATCATACGATACGTTTTGTAATCGTAATTTCCTAAAAATAACATAGTAAGTTCAACAATAATAACAGCAATTAGCGCCACAAGCAAACCCACAATTGCGGTTGAAAATGTTTTTTCAAAAAATTCGGGTTTTAGATAAACGACAAATGACATAATTAAAAATATAATGATTGTCATTATTATTGCGTTATTAACGTAAATATATAATTCTTTGGATTTGAAATATGGATACAATATTAATGAAATGCAAGCTATGAATGCGCCCCACGTAGCATGCTGGTAAGTGAAACCGGTCGTGTTATAAATATCCTCAATACTAATTAATATTATAAAAACAAAGGAAAACAATATTCCCGCTATACGATAAGGCGCTATTTGGTTAAAAACTTGTTCGATTGGCAACAGTTTTAATAAATCCCCTTTATTATTTAATAAGTAATT
>Ga0257127_1002751_pt1 | contig 10492 bp, 9 predicted proteins | sample SI060_135mmetaG_FD_190152 | JGI IMG/M metagenome (GOLD analysis project Ga0257127, IMG submission 190152) | Marine microbial communities from Saanich Inlet, British Columbia, Canada - SI060_135m | ecosystem: Environmental > Aquatic > Marine > Inlet | place: Canada: British Columbia | collected...
TCACGCCTGATTCTGACACTACTTGTTTTTTATTTGTTTTGTGAACTTGAAGATTTATATCTCCAGTTGACATAAATGAGTTGGCGCTAGGACAACCAGCATTACTAATATTAGATGAATCAATATTAAATAAATAATTAAGATTTTTACCGATATCAATAGTTTCTCCAATATATGCAACTATTATATTCATTTTTTTAATGTCTGTACATAAATGATTTACGTTTATGTTAAACCCTAAGTTTCCGACTGTTTTAATATTGTCAGTGACAATTACATAATCTTTATTAGGATTAGGATTTTTTAATATGTCTATTATTTTTTGTTGATCACTCATATATTATGACTACCAATAAAATAATAAATTAATGTTATATCTAACAGTTTTTGTTGTTATATATTAACTTGCTTCCTGGTTACGTACATTAAAATAGAAGTTGCATTATCTGAATCTGCTCCAAAATTATGGTGTGCGAGCAATTTATTTCTTTCCATAAATGAGTCAATTACAGTCTGCGATCCACATTGTTTATTAAATAATTCATTTAAACAACTTTCATGCATGACAAATGCGTTAACATCATCATATTTCCAATTATCCCATACTCCATCTGTTGCTAATAGTACGCATATAGTTTGACCGAACTCACTTGAATTATTTGATTTATCTATCATATCTTTATTTATATATTCCAAGTTATCAAATAAATTGGATAGTTCAATCGATTGAATTTCTGGGCAACATGTTAAACCATATTGCATTAGATAATTGTCGCATATTGATCGCGTAACAGAAAGTGCGTATTCATGAGCATTATTAGGAGGGGTCGTTATGTAAGTTGCATATTCTTCACGAACATTTTTATAATAGCAATTATCTGAAGGTGGATCGTTAATACTTAAAATTCCAGATTCAGATATGCTAAATATTTCAGGACATTTTGATTTATTTGATCCTTCCGTATTATCATAAACTGCTTTAATTTTAGCATTGCTGGAATTTTCAATGGACTGTATTCTAATATATTCTTCTTGACTAGTTGCCGAATGATCTTTCGTTAAAATAAGCATTTTTGATAATATATCAGTTGATGCATTTTGCTCAGTTATATTCACATCCATATTTTTTTCTTTGTGAGGTTCATGCAATTCGCTTGATTCGCATTTTAAATCAGATTGTTTAATAATAGGATAGCTGCTGCATAATAATGCATCACTATCGCCAGCGTTAGCTATATACAATTTTAAAGTTGGCTTAATTAACAATACAATAGTTTTAGTAGCGCCTCCTATTTTGAAAAGTTTCCAAGATCTAGCATTTGTCCTTTTTTGTAATAAAAATCCTGATGGATCAGTCATAGTTTCTATCCCTTGCAATCGCATTTGCTCAATTAAGTCCAATGTAACTTGCTCATGTAGCTGAACAAAACAATCTCGCAAAAAAGTTACTGGATTCAATAATACATCTTCTTTATTTTCAAGAAATTTTTGTTCCATTAATACTTTGCATCTATTTGCAATAAATTCTCCATTTTCTCCATGACCGTCCATTACACTAATTGCCGTAAAATGTTCAGACTCAACTACATAATAATCATCTTGATTTGTAACATTGCCTCCTATATCAGTAGCTTTTCCTATGCGCACATTTAATTCGTTATTATTAGAACATTTGAAAATAGTTTGCTGATGCATCATTTTTATTTGTGTTTAATATCAAAAAATATATGAACACTCATATACTTAATATTTCAACTTTTCAGTTTGTTAGCAAATAATAAAAAAATGATAGATTTTAGTTGAGCTATTCTATGTGAATTTTAATCCGAATTTGTATAAATATTTAATTATTTGTACAATTTATAATATATTAATAACTTTATTTAGTTCAAACCACGCAAAATTGATTCATATTTTTCTATTTTCTTTTTGTAAGAAATATTTCGTTGTTCATAACCATGCGACATTTGATTATCATTTAGCTTTGTTCTATATTTGGTTAATTTTTGATAATATATACTTGCTCCTCCAAGCTGTTCAAGCTGTTCAAGCTGTTCTACATCGCCATCTTTATTGGCTTTTTTATCGCCATTTTCCTCGGCTTTTGCCTCCTCGGCTGCAGTCGGTGGAAGAGGAGGCATATCCACTTCGGCATCCGGTGGATTTGTCATATTGTCATTAAAATTATCGAAATCTGTTTCATTTAATATTAACAACGTCGATCTAAAGGGAGGATTATCTCCGTCTAATAAATATGTAATATAGTGATTGCCATTTACATGACCGCCATAATAAGCTTCTCTATTTGCTTTTCCATTCTCTTTACTTTCGAATGTCATTTTTTGTAAATATTCCAGGTCATCATCCAATGATATATTTACAGTAACTCCTTTTTGTATGTCATACTTGCCTTCATTTTTTTCGATAGTATCAGATATAAAATATGGTACAACCTTAGTACTCTTGTTTAATTTGATTTCGGTTATTTCACTGGGAAATTTGGCGCCATATTTTTTACCATCTTCATCTTTTACGTTAAGTTTAATGTAAGAATTAATTTTTGGAACTTCATTTTCTTTATATATCATCATAGCTTGTGATCCATCATTCATTGGTTTGTTTACTAACGAATTTGATATATCTAAACTAACCACAAATGATTTCACATTACCTTTCTCGAAAAAATCTACGCTCGCGGTGTAGCCTTTTGGTTTGTGTCCTACTACTTGAACTAATATTGCATCATCACAGCAAAACATATTATCTCTCATTAATTCTATTCCTGGCTGAATTGGACTATTTAATACAAAACTGGGCGCGTTATGTACATCGGTAATGTCGAATTTTTTAGCAAATTTATTAGCGTCAAATGGTGCAGAAGTTGCTAACATAAATAAACTTTCGTCAGTTGGCTCAGTATATGATGTTGGCTCAGCAATTTCTGTTTCGTTAAATACTTTGGTCGTTATATTTTTGTAATAAGTATTTATCGTGTCTATTTTTTTACATATGTCAACCGTATTTTTGCAATCGACATCGATAGTCTTAAACAATCCTCCTGCTTGCTTTTTATGATTAATATTTTTCATTTTATCTGTAGTATCTTTATTGTTAGTTAAAAAATCCATGAGTACGCTTTCACTTTCATCCATTAATGATTTTGTAATTCCTCCATGTGAGAAAAGATGTAAATACTTGCTACTTCCGACATCTTGTTTATAATATCCTGTAAAATATACATTATCTGCTTTATACAAACGATATAACCATCCTTTAAACGTTGATACACTATTTAATGCATGTGTGTTATATTGTATATCTATTTTCATGCACATACTTTTAAATATTGCTAACACAATGAATGCTCTATAGTCGTTATTAAGATCTTTTTTTTCGTGTTGATTGTCGTCCGCAATACAAACGCCAAGTTCTTTTGGAATTGTATGTAATAAATTATCTGCAGACATTGTTCCAGTCACATTATCTTTTCCGAATATAGTTTTAAACCTATTTAAAAATATTAAGTCATTATCATTCTTATCTTGTACATGCCATTCTTTTGGTGGGTTTTTTTCTGGTGGTGTTTCTGTTGGTAATAAAAAATTTGCCCAAAATGTATACCAATTTTGTGTGTTACATTTCCAAATATTGGTTTTTGAAACAATTAGTTTATTTTTTAATAATTCATAACTTTCAAAATCGTAACAAATGTTTCCGTTATTAAATGAATTGACGATGTCATCTGTTTCCGAAGGATTTTCCAAATGGCACATAAATTTGCATTTAAATTTATTCAAATCTCTGTTTCCCAATATTAACGAATATTTATCAGGATTACTTAGTACCATATGAATATTCAACAAATTGAACGTTTGTTTTTCATGTACCGCTGGTACAAATCCAGTTGAGTCCAACATGTCTCCGTTAATTAAAATTTTCATGTTTGGGTTTTTGTCATCTAAATATGATGCTAAACTATTTCCTTCAAGATCTGATACAATTTTTACTTCAGAATTCTTAAAAAAATTTTCTAAATTTGCATTTGTAACTTCCGTCATTATTATATGCTGGTTATATTATATTGTTATAATACATAATTTAATTATAAAAAACATTGAATATCTAAGTATATGTTGTATCGTATAAAACATATATTATCATTAACATTTTACGTGTTGTATACTGTGTATTACGTACATTAAAAATGAATATTGATGACACATCCCAGATGATAAATAACACATCCCAGATGATAAATGACACATCCCAGATGATAAATGACACATCCCATATTATGCAAGAAACTCAAGAGATAAATGATATACAACATACTTTGAGTATTCCTCAACAAATATGGAATTCTATGTATCCTCTCGCAAACAAAAAACTTGTGAGTGAATATTATGAAAAATCTGGATATTATATGTTTAAAAGAAAAATGCATAGTGGTAATCAATATCAATCATTTAAAGCGGCAAATCACGGAAATGCATCATCCGTGACTTTAACACATCCTGCATTTCCAAAGTACTTATTACCTCCCGATAGTATTATCGACGAATTATCAAAATCACCAAGATTAGAGTCATCTTCACATATAAGAGCTGATAATTGGGCGGAACAACTGGGCGATTTTGTTCATAAAATTTACGAATCTAATATCAGGTTGGGTCATGTTGAACAACTTTTCAAAAAATATTTGATTGAAAATGGATTACCCAGACATATATATTCTGTTTTTCAAATTGACAAGCTATATGATAAATTAACTGGTAATGTATGTTATCGTTCTATACATGTGTTTGATATTACTCAAAAAATGGATAGTTCATGGAGTAGAAAATCAGATAAATATTCTTTTCCAATATATCCGTATATAACGGTTATCGTTAAAAAACAACACAGTTCTTTTTTTTCTCACGAATTATCCTTCAATAAATCATACAAGCTTCAGCAATTTACTGTGATATGATTATTTTATTATTTTATTATTTTATGGTGAATACATCCTCAAATATACAATTGTTGTAGTATTTTGGAACTCCACCATACTTCAACAAAATCTTGTTTAATACTGCTTTTACAATATTCAAACCCTTCTTGCTGTCTATGTTTGTGTAATGCTCTGGAATTCTAGAAAGATATCCTTTATTATAACTATAATTATCAACATGTTTATATTTTGTTGTGTAGTAATAATACCAAAATAAAACTTCGTATATGTTATGATATACATATGTCGATAGGCCTTTGTTTATTACATATATTTCATTACCATATGTTACATTATATTCAGTGTTAATTTTGGAAGTCGTGATTCCGGGAAAGTTTCCTCTCTCTGTGCTATTTTCAGATATCCTTAATTGATATTTAAAAAATAATCTGTCGAATTGCTTGACATATATATGCTTATCATTCAATTTAAAATCAATATCAAGATCTGAATATGCTTTTTGTAATATTAAATGTTTATTCATATGTTGTTTAATTCGATAATATTTTAACTGATCATCTATTTTTTAACTGGTCATCTATTTAAAATAAAAATCCAATAATTCTTTTGTTATTGTTAAATTATGAGTATGTAAATGATCTATTATTTCCGCTTTTGTTTTATATATTTTTTTTGGTTCATAATCATATTTAAAATCACATTGGTCAACACATTCACATTCTGTTCCTGCATCAAAATATGGACAATAAATTGGGGCAGGTTCGCATATCACACATCCAACTCCAGTTTTTTTTTTATTATTATATGCAGGAGTTATACATCTTTCGTCGAATGTACTAGCGATTATATTTGCATTACTTTTAGTTTTGATATTTTTATTAGATTTATCGTTATATGTTTTACTATTCTTGTTGGATTTACCAGCTTTCATATTTATTCAATATAAAATAATAATTCGCAAATATCGCACATTGCGCCTTTATATTATCACATATGTATTACTTTGACTGGTAAATAACAATGTATACTTTTTGTAAATATACTTAAACGTTAAGTGATGTATGACATACATATATTATGGAAAATACAGGAAAATTAATGCAGTTAATATCAAATATGAATTGCAATAGTTTAAAAAAAATTGGTATTAACAAACGTACATTTATACCATATGTATGTAATAATGTTCTTTACGAAATGAAAAAAGAAAATAACTCATTTTCATTTAATTTTCACGATCCTCAACTATCTGACGAGGTTAGAATATTATATTTAATTGTTGATTTACATAGCAATGATTATAATATAAATGAATTATTTAACGACACTATGATCACATTAAAAATTTCAGATACAGTTATTTCTCATGATGAATTATTATTTTATACAGCGTTATATCCTATAGAACATATTACAGGGTTAAGTTGTATAAAAATAAAGTTACCTTATCATTATTTAAATTTAATGAGTACTATATCATTGCTTTCGATACGTAATAATGTTATTATTAATATCAAAAATAAAACATTGCATCCAAATATTAAAAAAATTAGAATAGCGTGTGAAGAATTATTATATGATAGCTCAATGAGACGTTCTATGTATAACAGACAAAAAATAACACAATGTCAGTGTATACAGTCGAATTATTTTCCAAATAGTGAACCATTTAACAATGTTAGTTTGCGTTTACGATTTGTTGGAGTCACCAAAGGATATTTCATTCAAAACATGGATGAAATCAGTAGTCTAGAATTACTACTGAATGATGAGAGACGACTTTTATATGACGAAACATTGCTAAAATTATTTTGTAAAAAAATTTCCGAAGATTGGTTTTATATGTCGCTGACAGATGATAACGATTTTATGCATTATGATAAAAATGTGTATAGTAGTGGTCTTGACCAAACATTTATAAATAACATAACATTAAATATTAAATTTAAAGATTTTATTTCGCGTCCAATAATCATAAAATCTATTACAATTAACGCTTTTAGTAGCAGATTAAAAAAATCAACTTATGTTGATAATAGCTCCAGATTATTATGCAGATACATTAATCGAGATCATCTTTGTTCAGAATTATGTGATGATACATCGATTTTATTTTACAAATGTGACGTATGCGGTAGCATTATTAATAAAAAAAATATTATAGAAAACCAAAATCAACATGTATATAATAGTTCTGATGATAGTGATAGTGATAGTGTTGGTAATATTGTTGGTAATATTGACAATCACAAACAATGTTCATGTGGTATCATAATATCAGAAGAAATGTTTATAAAAGCAAATTTTAGTAACGAATGCGACATATATTAGGCCAAATAATTATTGGGCACTAGTATCGGGTTGATCATTTGGTGTTATGATCTTTAATAATTTATATATGTCATGATAACTAACATCTTTTTTTGGAATTTTGTTAAAATCATCTATTACATGTTGTTCATGCGGCAACTTGAAATTATACGTAAGTAAATGACAACCTTGTTTCCAACCGCCACCAATTACAAAATTTTTAAACATTATGTCAAATGATATATGTGCGTTACTACAATTCCATGAATCAATTCCATATGTAAACATACTTGCACATATATTTTTTGTATATGCAGCACTTAGACTAGAATGTCCATCATCGTGCGGAACATATAAAAATCTACTATTTCGTTGCATTGCTGATATATCTTTTTTATTTGTGTCTTTAGTTGCGTTAAATGCTTCGTTATTAATATTGTTATTATACATATTTGTAATCCATGTTGCTTCATGATTTGCAGAATAACCAAGTTTGGACAAATTTCTTATCATGTCTTTAGTTGCAATATTTCTTAACATATTTGTAGGCTACTGTATTATCAATAATTAATAATATTCGCTTAACAATAAATAGCCCATCATGAGCAAAAAAATATCAACTTTTACTATTTATTGTTTGCCAGTTTCAACCGCAATATATTTCGCCGGAAAAATTGAAAATTATAAAAGCAACTGTTTGCATTAGCATTAATATTTATATAAAAGTAATATAAATATACATAATTTATTAACATGTCCACTAAGTTTCCTATATATGATCCATCCTGGAACTCTCATTTCAACGTAATCGACACAGTTGAAAAAATTACACATATTGAAAATGGTGAAAAAATATATAGTTTTAAATTAAAATATGTAAAATATATTGCAAATGATCATAATGTGATTGCATATGAATTATATACTAATTTAAATCCATGCCATTATTTCCGACATGTACAAGATGAAGTTAGTATTTGTGGAGATTATCATGTTATATGCGGCATAAATGCAAACAATACTGTTGTAAATTCTTTGCTTGAATGTATTATGTACGATAAAAAAATTCTTTCTGCAAATAGTGGTATGGAACAATCTGAGTCGTATCGTTCCAGATTAATAAAAATTCTAGTTGATTTATGGGATTAATTTGTTTAGCTCAAGCGTTTTATTTATCACTTTATTTAATAATCTGGCTGTTCTATGTTCTACGTTTACATATCTATACATTTCCGGTTCTTTGTCTATCGCATATTCACATATATCAAATGTTTGTAATGATTTAGTAAATTGCAACGATAAATGATTCTCATGAACTGCACATTCGTGTATTATTTGTTTTTTGTTGTTTGACATTATTTTTATGTCAAACTGAATATGACGCAAAAATAAACCGTTTGCTTCCACTAACTTCATTGATAACTCAAATAACTCGTCCTCTGATAATTTATTGCCATCAAAAAAATTTTGTGTATCATATGGATAATAACATCCAGATTCGAAAAAATTATCTTTGTGATAATTTTCATCGTAATAATGTGATTTTTCTTGAGTTCCATCTCTTATACTTTTACAATATGTTTCAACTGCTATTGAATAAAATTCGTACGTTTTGTATTTAGAAATATTATCAAACAAAAAAATATAACAAGCTCTTTTCCTGAGTGCTTCTTTTATATTTTCTTCGATGTTTTGTAGATCAATGCAACTTGGAACAAATGGTAAATTATGCACTGATTTTCTTACAAATTTATCGCAAACTTCATATGTTCTGTATTGTTCAGGAATATATATTAGCGAACAATTAACATTATCCGTTACCATACTTTTATATTTATCCATTATATCAATGTCATCTGACGAATAAATATATGTAAGTGCTGCGCTATTATTTTCAATTGCTATTTTTGCAAGTTCTTCTTCTTCTTTATCTGAAAAAATTTTACCGTTTAATTGTGTTTTCCATACAGAAAATCCACTTTTAGATTCACAAATATCGTCAAAGCTCATATATCGCTGCTTTACTTCACGTTTACAAACTTCAAACACAAACTTTTTTCTGATATTATCTTCGTTTAACAATTTATATACAGCATTTTCAATTTTGAAATATATAGAATTATCCATTGTTTCTAATATTAATTCGTCAAATGTCTCATTATCTAAGTCTATTTTTTGAAGTATTTTATTTAGTGCATTAGTTGAACTCGCACCATATGTTATACATAACATCATATACACTTTTAACTTATCTTCTGCTTCCTTTGAAAAATTCCAAGTACTCGCAATGTTATCAATGTCTTCAATACGCTTACAATTTATCCCTTTTTGAAATATAATTTGTTTGCAAAAATCTAATGTTACTAAATTTTCCGGTATACATGTGTAACATTCATAACCTGAGTACATCTTTATTATTTCTAAATATTCATTTTCTGTTGTACTTTCTGTTATGCATGATAATATTTTTAGTTGTTTATCGGCATCGCTTGTAAAATAACTTTTTGACGCATATACATGATTTGTTAATTTTACAAACAATCTTTCGTGCCCTGTTCCTGCTCTAAGATGTTTTGTTAGATTATGTATGCCTATATTTTGTACATAACAACCAGCTTCGTAATCATTTAATCCGCAATTTACCACTCCAAATCCAGTTTGGTGATAATCGTATATTTTTATCATTTCTCGTGTGCTCATTTTTATAAGATCGTCAGTTAAATACTCAACAGGAACATGCATCAATGCATATAAATTTTGAAAACATGCAAATTTGCATATTTCGTTTGCTAACGTTGAATCATCCATAAATAAGTTCCAATCTACATATTGTAATTTTTTCCAATCCTTTATTACTTTGTCAATATTCATGTCACGACCATTTGTTACTGCTGTTAAATATGAATCGCTAAAACTAGCAAACATTTTATAATATATTTAAATATATTGATATGCTGATATATTGTAATTTAACTGCATTTAAGTACATCATTATTTCAATTTTATATATCAAAAAATTGAAAGTGACATATGCTATATACATCAATTAATAAATCAATAAAGTTAATAACATAACCTGTTGTAATATATTTAAATATGTCATCAAGTTTAAAACTGTTAGAACAATGCAACGCATATAACAATTGCAATGAAACTGACAAACAACAAATAGTAAAATTTATTGATGATATTGTTGAAGATTTTGATTTAAAATTTTCGTGTAGATTA
>Ga0257127_1002764_pt1 | contig 10457 bp, 7 predicted proteins | sample SI060_135mmetaG_FD_190152 | JGI IMG/M metagenome (GOLD analysis project Ga0257127, IMG submission 190152) | Marine microbial communities from Saanich Inlet, British Columbia, Canada - SI060_135m | ecosystem: Environmental > Aquatic > Marine > Inlet | place: Canada: British Columbia | collected...
TACTAGTGCGCAGCGTGATGTAGAAGATTACACCACGTCGTTAAATGATTCGATCAAAGGGTTGACTATTGGCTTGCCAAAAGAGTTTTTCTCAGAGGGATTAGATGATGAAGTTGCCTCCCAGGTAATGGCTGCTGTGAAAGAGCTTGAAACCATGGGTGCAACTATCAAAGAAGTGTCATTACCAAATTCAGCTTATGCAATTCCAACTTATTATATTGTCGCCCCTTGTGAATGTTCATCCAACCTTTCACGTTTAGATGGTGTGCGCTACGGTTACCGTTGTGATGATCCAAAAGATTTAGAAGATTTGTATTTACGCTCTCGCTCAGAAGGTTTTGGTGAGGAAGTTAAACGCCGTATTATGATTGGTGCTTATGCGCTTTCTGCTGGTTATTATGATGCTTATTATTTAAAGGCGCAAAAAACCCGCCACTTAATTAGTGAAGACTTTAAAAAAGCCTTTAAAGATGTCGATGTAATTATGGGCCCAGTATCGCCAACAACGGCGTTTGATTTAGGCTCGGTTAAAGATCCAGTATCGATGTATTTGGCTGATATTTATACTTTAAGTGCAAATTTGGCTGGCTTGCCAGGCATGAGTATTCCAGCAGGCTTCTCCCAGAATCTGCCTGTAGGCTTACAGTTGATTGGTAATTACTGGTCTGAGTCTAAATTATTAAATATCGCTCACCAATTCCAACAGCAAACCGATTGGCATACACAAACGCCAGAGGAGAAAGGCTGATGGAATGGGAAACGGTCATCGGTCTTGAGATTCACGCTCAATTAAATACAAAATCTAAGATTTTTTCAGCAGCAGCGACTCAATATGGTGCGCAAGCAAATTCACAAGCTTGTGCGGTAGATTTGGGCTTACCAGGCGTATTACCTGTTTTAAACAAAGAAGTTGTTAGCAAGGCTATTAAATTTGGTTTGGCGGTAGATGCGCACATTAATCAGCGTAATGTGTTTGACCGTAAAAATTACTTCTACCCCGACTTACCCAAAGGTTATCAAATCTCTCAGCTTGATTGGCCAATTGTTGGTGAAGGTGAAATTGAGATTACGTTAGGTGACAAAACCAAAGTTATCGGCGTTACTCGTGCACATTTAGAAGAAGACGCAGGTAAGTCAATTCATGATTTGTATGATGATTTTACTGCGGTTGACCTTAATCGAGCCGGCACCCCCTTGCTTGAAATCGTATCAGAGCCTGATATGCGTAGCGCTAAAGAGGCGGTTGCCTATGCTAAAAAAATTCACGCATTAGTGCAGTATTTAGAAATTTGTGATGGTAATATGCAAGAGGGCTCTTTCCGTTGCGATGCAAACGTTTCTATTCGTCCAATGGGTCAAGAAAAATTAGGCACGCGTGCTGAATTAAAGAACATTAATTCATTTAAGTTTTTAGAGCGTGCGATCAATCTAGAAGTAGAGCGTCAGCAAGACATCCTTGAAGAGGGTGGTGAGGTTGCGCAAGAGACCCGACTTTATGATGCAGTTAAACACGAAACACGCTCTATGCGCTCAAAGGAAGAGGCAAATGATTATCGTTATTTTCCTGATCCAGACTTGCTCCCTGTAGAGATTTCAGACGAATTGATGGTGCAAATCAAACAAGAATTACCTGAACTGCCACAAGAGAAAAAAGCCAGATTTATCACTGAGTTTGGTTTAAGTGAATATGATGCAGATGTGCTAACTTCACAAAAGCCAACGGCAGATTATTTTGAGAAAATGATTGTTAATAACGCCGATCACGCCAAGTTATGCGCCAACTGGATTATGGGTGAACTTAGCGCCTCTCTTAATAAGAATCAGCTTGAATTGTTGGATGCGCCTATTACTGCTGATGATTTATCTTTATTGGTGAGTCGTATTGGTGACGATACTATTTCTGGCAAGATTGCCAAAGATGTGTTTAAAGCCATGTGGGATGGCGAAGGTAGTGCCGATGAAATTATCGAAGCCAAAGGCTTAAAGCAAATGACGGATACAAGCGCTATTGAAGCGATTGTTGATGAAATTATTGCTAATAATCAGCCACAGGTTGAGCAGTTTAAGTCAGGCAACGAAAAGATTTTGGGCTTTTTTGTAGGTCAGGCGATGAAAGCTACACAGGGTAAGGCGAACCCTAAATTACTTAACGAAATGTTAAGATTAAAACTTGGCTAAAAACACGCTAGATTTTTCCAGTTTGGGTGAAGAGTTTTTCTCACCAATTGAAACACAACCTTTAAGTAGTCCTTTTTTAATTCATAAAAACCAAGCTTTATACGAGCAACTCAACTTAAGCATGAGTGATGCTGATTTACTTGGTGTCGCTTCAGGTGAGCAACAATTTCAAAGCACACAGCCGATTGCTAGTATTTATGCAGGACACCAGTTTGGTCATTTTGTGCCACAACTAGGCGATGGGCGCTCTTGCTTGATTGGTCAGACCCAAGGGCGTGAGCTTTCTCTTAAAGGTGCAGGACCAACACCGTACTCCCGTAATGCAGATGGGCGCGCAGTATTAAGGTCTTCTATTCGAGAATATCTGTGCTCTATTGCTATGAAGGGCCTTAATATTGCTACGACTGAGGCTTTAACCTTGGTGGGTAGTGAGACTGAAGTTTGTCGAGAACAGATCGAGACTGGTGCAATTGTGCTACGCACAGCGCCCAGCCATATTCGTTTCGGACACTTTGAATTATTTGCTTCTCGCGGGCAAACAAAGCAAGTTAAGCGGTTGGCAGATTTTGTGATTGAGCGGCATTATCCGCATTGCCAAGGTAAGAATAGATATGTTGATTTTCTGTCTGAAGTGGTTAAGCGTACCGCCACAATGATTGCTGGATGGCAAGCACAAGGTTTTTCTCACGGGGTAATGAATACCGACAATATGTCGATTGTAGGGTTGACGATTGATTACGGCCCATTTGGTTTTTTAGAAACTTACAACCCTAAGTTTATTTGCAATCATTCTGATCATGAGGGGCGCTATGCGTTTGAACAACAACCTGGCATTGCTTTGTGGAATTTATCTCGCTTAACGGATAGTCTTGGAAGCTTAGTCACTGACCAACAAGCCAAGTCTGCATTAGACAGTTATCAAACTCATTTGGTTGAGGCGTATTCTAAATTAATGAGGAAAAAATTTGGATTAGTTGAAAAAGACGACCAAGATAATGTGCTCATTGGCCAATTCTTTGAAGTATTGTACAAGAATCAAAAAGACTGCACTAATTCACTAAGACAACTTAATGATGTTGATGCACTATCCAAAGACTCAGATTTTAGTGATTGGCTTGTGTTGTATGATAAACGCATTACTCAAGAGCAAAGTAGCAATAGAATCGAGTTAATGAATAGCGTGAATCCTAAATATATTTTGCGTAATTATTTAGCTGAAGTGGCCATTCGAAAAGCCCAAGATGAGAAAAATTACACTGAAATTAACACACTGTTTAACTTGCTTAGCCAACCCTTTGGTGAGCACCCAGACTTAACTGCTTATACTAATGAGGCACCTAGTTGGGCACAAGGTCTTGAGGTTAGTTGTTCGTCTTAACCCAGCAAGTTAACAATAATTAAATCGACCAAATTAAGCCCTGATAAGTTTGATAGCCATATCAGTATAAATAAGACGATTGGCCACACTACAATTTTAAATACGCCAAAATAGAGTAATCCAATTAAGATAAATAGACCATATGGCTCTAGTTGGTCATATTGGTAGGCCAATTTTTTAGGCAATAAAGAGCTAACGACTCTACCGCCATCTAAAGGTGGAATGGGTAATAAGTTAAAAATTGCTAACAATAAATTCACAAAAACACCGGCTCCACCCATTAATACTAAAAATGGAATATTAGTATTATTTGCAACAGCAATAACAATTAGCCACCCAATTGCCATTAATAAGTTAACACCAGGCCCTGCCAATGCCACCCAAAGCATGTCTCGTTTGGGTGATCTGAGTGCGTTAAAGTTAACTGGTACCGGTCTTGCCCAACCGAAAATAAAACCAGAAGAGGATAGGTACAATAGTGCGGGCACTAGTAATGTACCAACGGGGTCAATATGCTTGATAGGGTTGAGCGTTAGGCGCCCCATCATTCTTGCAGTATGGTCACCTAGCTGGCTTGCAGTCCAACCATGTGCCGCCTCATGGATAGTGATAGCAAATAGCACTGGAATCGCCCAAATTAGAATAGATAGAATATCGCTCATAAACTTCTCTCGCAGGTAAAATCAACCACAAATAAATTATATCTATTTTATCGAAAATGAAAACAACGCAACTGTTAATTCCGACTCAAAAAGAAGCGCCAAATGATGCTCAAGTGATTTCTCATCAGTTGATGATTCGCGCAGGGTTGATTTCTAAACTGGCTTCTGGCTTGTATACCTATTTACCAATGGGTTTAAGAGTCTTGCAAAAAGTAGAGGCGATTATCCGTGAAGAGATGAATAAAGCCGGTGCACAGGAGCTACTCATGCCGGTTGCGCAACCGGCAGAGCTTTGGCAACAATCTGGTCGTTGGGATCAGTATGGTCCTGAGTTATTGCGTTTTAACGACAGACACAACCGTGAGTTTTGTTTGGGCCCAACACATGAAGAGGTGATTACGAATTTAGCTGCGCAATATTTGCGTAGTTATAAGCAATTACCGATGAACTTTTATCAAATTCAAACCAAATTCCGCGATGAAATACGCCCGCGTTTTGGAGTGATGCGTTCACGTGAATTTATTATGAAAGATGCTTATTCATTTCATTTAGATCAAGACTCTTTGCAGCAGACCTATGAATTAATGCATCAAACTTATTGCAATATATTTGACCGTCTAGGGTTGGATTATCGCCCAGTATTGGCGGATTCAGGCTCGATTGGTGGTGATAGTTCACACGAATTCCATGTATTGGCAGACAGTGGCGAAGATGCGATTTGTTTTTCTGATGAATCAGATTACGCCGCTAATATTGAAAAAGTTGCTTTTTCTAAACAAGACAGCGCTTGTCAAGCGCAAGCGGATGAGACACAAGTACTCACTAAGAAGAAAACCAGCATAGAAGATGTGGCTGAATTTTTAGCTATTGAGCAGTCTCAATGCATTAAAACTTTGATTATTAAAACTGAAAATGGTTTTAAAGCATTGGCGCTTCGTGGTGATCATGAGTTAAATGAAATTAAAGCACATAATTTATTTGGTGAATTTGAACTTGCAACGGATGATGAAATTAAGTCACTTGACTTAAAGAAAGGTTTTATCGGCGTTAAAGGTTTAAGTATCGATTTGATTGTGGATTACTCTGCCAGCGTGCTGTGCGATTTTGTTTGTGGTGCTAATGAGTGGGATTATCACTTGACTGGGGCTAATTGGCAGGGCGTTGAATTTAATGAAGCTGATCTTCGTAATGCGGTAGAAGGTGATACGTCGCCAGACGGCAAAGGCAAGTTGGTAATTAAACGTGGTATTGAGGTTGGTCATATCTTCCAACTCGGCACTAAGTATTCTGAGGCGATGAAAGCCAATGTGATTGGTGAGGGTGGCAAGGCAGTAACAACCACAATGGGTTGTTATGGTATTGGCGTAACACGCGTAATTGCAGCTGCAATTGAGCAAAATTATGATGATCGCGGCATTGTCTTCCCACAAAATATTGCGCCATTTCAACTGGTGATTGTGCCTATTAATTACAATAAATCTACTCGCGTTAAAGTTTTAGCAGACGACTTGTATCAGCAATGTTCAAAAGCCGGCATTGAAGTGTTACTTGATGATCGTAAAGAACGTGCTGGCATTATGTTTGCTGATAGTGAGCTATTAGGTATTCCACATCGCATGGTACTCAGTGATACACATGCTGATAATGGTAATGTGGAGTATAAAGCCAGAAACAATGCCGATAAAATTGAAGTTAAGTTTGACGATGCGCTGAGCTTTATTCAAAGAAAAATTAACTAATGGTCTGGTTACAATATTTATTGCCACAACATTGGCTCTCAAAGCTAATGTTTCGCTTTGCTCGCATTGAAAATACGTGGCTGAAACACACCTTTACCCGTTGGTTTGTTAAAGCTTATCAAGTTGATCTATCTGAAGCAAATCGTGAACAAGTAGAAGACTATACGCACTTTAACGACTTCTTTACTCGCTCACTCAAACCAAATGCTAGGCCGATTGCCAAGAGTGATATTATTTGCCCAGTAGATGGTGCTATTTCTCAGGTTGGGAATATCAATAATGCGCAAATCTTACAAGCAAAAGGTCGTGACTATAGTGTTGATCAATTACTTGGCAATGACCCACGATCAGCTGAATTTTCAGCTGGATTTTTTACCACAATTTACCTGTCGCCTAAAGACTACCATCGCATCCATATGCCTTATGATGCTAGGCTAGTTTCAATGGATTACATTCCAGGCGATTTGTTTTCAGTTAATCAGCAAACAGCGCAAAACGTTGATAATCTATTTGCTCGAAATGAACGTGTAGTGTGCTACTTTGAAACAGAATTTGGTCTTTGTGCTTTTGTGTTGGTTGGTGCTATTTTTGTTGGCTCTATGCAAACAGTTTGGCATGGGCAGATCAATCCACCGTACAAAAAACAAGTACAACACTTTAACTATCAAGATCAAAACATTACTTTAAAGAAAGGCGAAGAATTAGGTCGGTTTAATATGGGCTCTACGGTGATATTGTTAATGCCTAATCAAGACAAGAAATTTAACCTTAAAGAATCAGAAGTGGTTAGAATGGGGCAAGCGTTAGTCTAGCTTTGTTAATCTAACCAGTTTAATAGTTTGGTCTGAAATCTGCATGATTTCAATTAACACATTGTCTACTTTTAAACTAATGTCACGCTTTGGAATGCTCTGTAAGGTTTCTAAAATGAGACCGTTCAATGTTTTTGCTTTAGCGGTCGATAAGTTTACCTTTAGCAAGGTGTTGAGTTCGCGAATACTAATTCTAGGGTCGATTAAATAACTGCCATCTTTTTGTTGAATTACCTCTTCAATGGTTTCGTTTTGGTTGGAAGTGAATTGACCTACAATCTCTTCTAGAATGTCTTCCAAAACCACTAACCCTCTAACCTCGCCATATTCATCAACCACAAGCCCTAAGCGTCTTTTTTTGGTTTGAAAATGTGCCAATTGGTGTGCCAGTGAGGTGCCTTCAGGAATGAAATAAGGCTTACGAATTAATTTAATGACATTGTCGATACTAAAGTTACCTTTGGCATATAGATTGACTACATCACGCATATGTAGTACACCGGTAATATTGTCTGATGAGCCGTCAAACGTCAGTAATCGCGTATGTTGAATACGCTCTAGTTGAGAAAGGATTTCGCTATGGTTATTGATATCGACACTAATCAGCTCATGCCTAGGGATCATAATATCTTCTACCTTGACTTTCTCTAAGTCGATGATATTAAGTAGCATTTTTTGATAGTTAGAAGCAATAACCGGTTTGGCGTCATTGACCACCATTCTAAGCTCTTCTGAGCTGACACCATTAGCCTGTGATTCGTTCTTAATACCTAACAGTTTTAGGATTAAGTTTGAAAGCTTGGCAATTAGCCAAACAAAAGGCTTAAAAAGTATGATTAAACCACTAATGATAATCGAAGCGGGTAGGGCGATTTTTTCTGGATTTTTAGCCGCAAAGGTTTTTGGCGTGGTTTCTGCAAAAATTAAAATCACAAAAGTCAGTAGTATTGATGCATAGACAATAGAGCCCTCACCCCAAAGCTTAATGGCCAGTATGGTGGCAATAGATGAGGCAAAGATATTGACAAAGTTGTTGCCCAGTAAAATAGTGCCAATTAGATGATCGAGATTGGCTAGTAATTTTTCAGTGCGTTTTGCTTGTGCGTTGTTTTGATTGCTTAACGATTTTAGACGATAGCGATTGATCGCCATCATTGAGGTTTCGCTGCTAGAGAAAAAAGCAGAAGCCAAGATTAACCCTAAAAGGATAATGCCTAGCCAAAAGGTTGAAAGTGTTTCCAATAAATTGTTTAGATTGAATTAATTAGGGTTTAGTTTAATTCAAATGATTAAAAGCATCAAGTCCTGGGTAAATTGCCTTTGAACCTAATTCTTCTTCAATGCGAAGCAAGCGATTGTATTTTGCCAATCGATCAGAGCGAGATAATGAACCTGTTTTAATCTGACCACAGCCTGTGGCTACTGCTAAATCAGCAATGGTTGTGTCTTCAGTTTCACCAGATCGATGTGACATGACACAAGTATAGCCTGCTTTAGTAGCCATTGACATGGCATTAAAAGTTTCTGTCAAAGTACCGATTTGGTTAACTTTAATTAAGATTGAGTTAGCAATACTTTTCTCAATACCTTCAGATAAGATGCTGGCATTGGTGACAAACAAGTCATCACCCACCAATTGCACTTTGTCGCCAATTTTCTTCGTGAGCAGATCCCAGCCATCCCAGTCATTTTCATCCATACCATCTTCGATAGAGATAACCGGGTAGTTTTCTACCCAGTTGGCTAAATAGTCAACAAACTCCTCAGAGCTAAGTGATCTATTCTCGCTTGCTAAGTTGTATGTGCCATTCGCATAAAATTCAGAACTGGCTGCATCGATACCAATAAAGATATCTTTGCCTGCCTCATATCCGGCATTTTTAACGGCTTCTAAAATCACTTTAATAGCATCTTCGTTTGAGGCTAAATCTGGCGCAAAACCACCTTCATCACCCACTGCTGTATTCATGCCTTGCGCTTCTAGTACGGCTTTTAAATGGTGAAAAACTTCCGCACCATAACGCAACGCTTCTTTAAAACTAGGCGCACCAGCAGGAATAATCATAAATTCTTGAATATCAACACTGTTATTGGCGTGTTCACCACCGTTGATAATATTCATCATCGGTACAGGTAGTTGGAAATCACCCTCAACCTCTAATGAACTGTATAAGGGTTGGTTGTTGGCATTGGCATGCGCATGTGCACTAGCTAAAGACACAGCTAAAATTGCGTTAGCGCCGAGTCTTGATTTAGTGTCAGTACCATCAAGATCAATCATTGCTTGATCAATAACAGATAAATTGCTAATATCAAAACCCGCCAAAGCTTGGTTGATTTCAGTATTGATAAAATCAACCGCTTTTAAGACACCTTTACCTAAGTAACGAGACTTATCACCATCGCGTAACTCTAATGCTTCGCGTTGACCGGTTGAAGCACCAGAAGGCACCATAGCGCTACCAATGATTCCGTTATCTAAAATAACATCAGCTTCAATGGTTGGGTTACCACGTGAATCAAGAACTTCTCTTGCTTTAATTTGTTGGATTTTCACTGATTTAGCCTCGTTTAATTATTCAAAAAATGACTTCATTTTACCAAAGAAGGAGTCGGACTCGGGGTGTTGTTTCTTACCGCAAGACTCAGAAAAATCTTTCAGTAATTGCTGTTGCTTTTTATTTAAATTGACTGGAGTTTCGATTTTTACCTGGCAAAGCAAATCACCAGCACTACTACCTCTGATGGCTGTTATTCCTTTACCACGCAAACGGAATAATTTGCCCGTTTGCGTGCCTGCTGGCACTTTAATTTTAAGTTTTCCGCTCAATGTTGGTACTTCAATAGAGCCGCCAAGTGTTGCTGTGGCAAAATCGATTGGCACTTCACAGTAAAGATCATTACCTTCTCGTTGGAAAATATTGTGTTTTTTCACATGAACTTGTACATACAAATCACCACTTGGGCCACCACGCAAACCAGCCTCACCCTCACCACTTAGACGAATGCGATTGCCGGTGTCGACACCGGCAGGAATTTTAACGGATAAGGTTTTTTGCTTACGTACCACGCCTTTTCCACGGCAAGTACCGCAAGGGGATTCAATCTTTTGGCCAGTGCCAGAACAGTCATGACAAGGGCGTTGTACTGCAAAGAAACCTTGTTGCATTTGCACTTGACCATGACCGCCACAAGTGCCACAAGTATTAACCGATGTACCCGGTTTGGCGCCCGTGCCCGAACAAGTGTCACAAGATTCGTTTTTAGGGATGCGAATCTTAACGGTTGTGCCTCCAGCAGCCTCTTTAAGGTCGATCTCTAGATCATAGCGCAAGTCTGACCCACGGTTGTCAGCTTGTTGCTGCCCACCGCCACCAAAGATATCACCAAAGATATCGCCAAATCCACCGCCACCAAAAGGGCTGCCACCACCAAATCCGCCAGCACCAGCACTGCCATCAACCCCTGCATGACCAAATTGATCATAAGCTTGACGTTTTTGATCGTCTGACAAAATAGCGTAAGCTTTTTGGATTTCTTTAAACTTTGTCTCAGCCGCCTCTTTGTTGTCTGCATTACGATCAGGGTGGTGTTTCATTGCTAAACGCTTATAAGCCTTTTTAATTTGCTTGGTCTCTGCGCCTTTATCAACCCCTAGTACTTCGTAGTAATCTTTTTGTGACATATT
>Ga0257127_1002774_pt1 | contig 10441 bp, 3 predicted proteins | sample SI060_135mmetaG_FD_190152 | JGI IMG/M metagenome (GOLD analysis project Ga0257127, IMG submission 190152) | Marine microbial communities from Saanich Inlet, British Columbia, Canada - SI060_135m | ecosystem: Environmental > Aquatic > Marine > Inlet | place: Canada: British Columbia | collected...
AAGGGATCAATCGAGCAAGTAGGTGCCACTTAACCCGTTCTTCCAAGTTGGTTGGCTCCATACCTGTAGAGCGAAGCAGAAGATCCATCCACTCTGTAGCATTGAAGTTTTTTCTTCCTCCAAATAACTCCTCCATATCCATTGAGGGCATCTGTATAGGCTTCAGTGAGAAAATAGAGTACGGAGAAATCTTCTGGTTCTCTTCAAACAGATAGTTGACCGTAATGATGCACCAGATCCCTCCCGTCAACAGCTTCTCATTATTTTTAACAATCGGAGTGGGAACGAGCGCATCTTTAATGCCTAAGTTAGAAAGTGTCGCCTCATACACATCCTTCTTCTCATTCAGGCGTACAGACACCTTATCTATCACCTTGTAACTGCCACGCTCTCTAACCAGAGATTTAATCTTCTCTGCCTCGTCAGGTCTCACATAGTTTTCAGCGAGTACCTGTTTTACATTTTCCAGCCCCTCCTTCACTACCTCTGGATCATCTGAAGCGCAGTACATCCCCAGCAGATACTCCAGAACGTAGACGGGCACATTAGCACCCTCTTTCAGCTTCTTGGTCAGATCTTTTCTGACCACACGCCCCTTGAAGCTGCTATTTGCCAAGGCATCCAGATCTAGGTCACTGTTATTCTGCTCAACATCCATACTGTTTATCCGTTAAAAAAGTCATCCTGAAAGGCCAAGTCTATCGATACTGGATAGCGCAGGTACTCTATTCCGTCATCACTGTCTGTTAGCACCAGTTGATAGTGAGCCGTGCGATCAAAGTCACCCCCAACCAGCTTCAATGTGGTCTCACGCATCCGCTCATTCATATTCTCCGATAAGCTATCAAAAATCAGCCGCTCAGCGCTTGATACAGGCTCACCGTTTTCATCAACAATCACTATGGAGAGTGATCGGGCAATAAAGTGCTCTCCTACTGCATCACTCTGAACAAAACGGACCTTATCCATATTGTTCACAAATTTGATCGGCTGAGTCATTACCACAACACTCACCCTCTTCCTCTCTCGCTGATCCGCCCTCTTCTTCTGTAACGAGGATACAGTAACAACAGGGTTCACAATCTCTTGAGGCATTGCTCCACCATGCACAAAACGGGCTCCTCCTACAAAGTGAAAACGGTTCGCCCCCTTCGGTAGTATGAACTCACTTCCACAGCTTGCGCCCGCACTATGCGCGACAACACCACTCCAGCAGTTCTCTACTTCCGGTAAGTTATGCCCAAGCAGGTACCTCTTCTTTGCTTCGTACACACCCGCCGGTTTTTTGTCTAACCCCGTCTTATCTGCTGCCTCCATTGGCTGCTGACGATAGAGAAATCCATGATCTGCTGTAATCAATACTCGATTTCCATTGAGTGAGTTGATGACTTTAGCAACCAAAGCATTCAGCCCAACCACAGCTGAGCGGCATGCCTCAAATGTTTTCCCTTCCGTCGCAGCCTTATCACCTATAGCGTCAATCTCATCGTGATAGATGTAAACGACTCTAAAGTCTCGTACTCGATCACGCCCTTCTTGGGCGCTCATCTGCATCAACTCTTTTGCATCAACCGCCGTACCGCCAACACTAGAAAGGATTGCATTACGTTTAGCCACACCTGATGATGAGTTCCCATCAACACGAACTGCAGCTCCAGGCGAAGGATCAATCTCTAGTTTCTCATGCGGCAACAACGCGGCCATCCCCAACTGGGTGTAACTGGGCACTACTCCCACCTGGGCATCAATCTCTGCCTTAAACCTCTTTTCAGAGTTCACGGCCTCCATTAACTCATCAGCCACCTCATAACGAAGCGCATCACTTACGATGACAAAAACACGCTTCACTCTATTTTTTTCAAGCAGCGCCTCAACACGCTCTTTGTAGAATCTCTGCTGAGCAGGAACTCCTGAGATACTCCACTGATCAAACAACCTATCCTGCTCTAACAACCTATCCCAAGTCAGCCCCAACTCATAGAGGTACCAATTACTGTACAGGTCTTCAATTGCATCTCTTAGTTTTAGCAAGAGATCACCAGTATGGGTTTTAACTCTAGCTGCATGCTCATTGAATAGTCGATAGTTTTGGTCAAAGAGAAAGAGCTCCGCTACATATCCCTCAAACATCGCCTTAACAGAGTCATACTGAAACCCATCTTGGTACTCATAGCGTAGCGAAATCAACATCTCTGCTACCGCTAACGCCTGATAGATCTCACCATAGGTCTCTGGACTGGTAAGGCTCCAATGGGATACACGCCGAGTAGAGAGAATCAAATCAAACTGTGTCTGGTCCAGACGGGCTTTATTGTCACCAACCGACTCCAACAACATCTGCACCAGTCCGTGCGCAACCACCTTCTCAATCGATTCAAAGGTGGCGCACTGCAACAGACTTTCTGGCTTGCAGCTCGCACACCGGTCACCTACCTCCAATCGGTGGTCAAGATAAGTTGCAATCTGATTGTGATACTGACTGTAACGGTTACTGTCACGCCATTTCACCAGAAACGCCAAAGCAGACGATCTACCCGCAGCGCTCTTCAGTACATTATTCTGTAGCCACTGCTTGTCATCCTCTTCAATCTGCACCCAAAGTTCTGTACAAAAGAGCTTCATAACCAAATCGCTGATTAGAGCCTCCTCAGATTGATAGGAGAACGCCTGCTCAGCCATCCTCCAGAAACTATCTTTCAATCCATGTGACTCAATCTGCTGATAGATACCCTTTTTCTGCGTTTCGCCTCCACCTAGGGTATCCGCATACTCTGCAAGCAGCTTTAACAGCAGATCATCAAAGGTAGCACTCTCAGCTTTCGCCAACACCACCATCATCTTTAGGTCCAGTGAGTGTTCATCTTCTGACTCCACAATCCAGCGTTTCAGCCCAGCACTGCGTTGAGTGCTGTTAAAAAACGATTTGTGCTGTGCGATATGGTTTCGCAGAGACATCCTGCTGATTCCAAGATCAGAGAGAATCATCGAATTGATATCCGCGAAGAAGGTATCACTGTACAGCCGAATATCCAGCAACCAGTCGTTTTCAGGGGATGGAGCCTCTTCCTCAAAATAGAGTAGAAAATTTTCGGCTGGTGCATCCAGCTCGATATGCTTCTTTGTCTCCAGCAGAGAGGTGTCTCGCATATCCAGTAGAGAGATATTCATTCCCTCCAAAGAGGTGGATAATGCAGGCAGGAGATCCACATAGCCTCCTTCTGGATCATGCCAGAACACAATTCGGTTACTCTCGAATTTTGGAGCTATGCCTTGTAGAAGTTTTTCGCTATTCATGAATCATTCTGATTCCTTCACCGGCAACACCTTCCGTTCCAGATTGATCTGAAAACCATCAGGAGTAGGCTTAAATGGTGTACCGGGTGAGTGGTTGCTGCTCTGGAATTGGCGTAGAGACTGCACATCGATCTCTTCAGTCACGCAGTAGTCGTGTATGCCGCCCTTGACCCGTAACAGATCCCGCAGCCATCGCTCTTTGTAGGGGGCACGGATACGGCTATCCCCATACTTTCGGTCATTGCATTGTATGATGAAAGCGTGGATGTCGAGTGCAGCTGATTCTACCAACGCATTGAAACTTCCCGTATCCCGGTTCCACTCCGGAATGATGAGTGCATCAATCTCTCCCCGTAATCGGCTACGGTAGTTGATATTGGTCAGCTCGCTGCAAATAAGCAGCGCAAAACGGAGTCCTCGATGTTCGATTACCGGCGGGTGGTCTGGTTCAAAAATCTCTGGCAACAACTCTTTGTCTGCGATCCGCTTCAGCTCTTTAGCCTCGGCAGGTGCTGGAATCTGTTTATCTTGCCGGTAGATCATCAAAGAGGGGAAGCCCTGTCCCTGATGGGTCAACGCTACCCAGACCTGGTTTCGCACATATTTTTTGGCATGGTGCAGATACTCCACTCCCCCAATCAGCGAAACCCCTTTTCTGTTTAATTTGAGTGCGAACCCCATAAACCATCGTGACGGTATCGACAGCTCTGGGAGTATGAGGTAGTCAGGTCTCTCTTTTTGCTCGATCACCGTATTGATCAGCCTTGTCATCCGCTGGTAGTGCTTCAATCGATTATACGGTTGCTTGGTGACAGCAGCCACCCAACTCTCCTCCCCAGTTTCCCAGCTGGAAAGTGCAAATTTATACTCTGATTTTGACTTCCCATCAGGAACCTTCAACAGATCTCCCTCGTTGTTCCATTGAGGCATTTTGTCACTGAGGTTGAAACCTCGTTGAGCCAACATAACCTGCTTTAGTTGTTCCTGGATCTCCTTGTCCAAGCAGTTACCTGACAGTTGATAAAGTTCGTGCAAGCTGACAGGGCGTGTTGGGAAAAGCAGGCCATTTGGACACCTGCCTGCCCCTAACTCAAACCAACCCGATAGTATTTTTGCTCCATTAACTATCACATCATCGTCTTCATCGAATAGTTGCTTACTTTCCTCGATGTACTGAACCGTCTCTTTTCTTGGTATTCCTTGCTGGCTTACCAACTCCTCCAGCAAACCGATATGCCGGAATGGTGTTTGGGCAAGATCTGATGAAAAGAGTTTCGCCTGTTTTTCTATGAGATTCTCTATTGACTCTCTCTTTGTCCAGATTATTAATCTTCTAATTTTCGTTTTTCGAATGCTCTCCTTAAACTCACACCATTTTGAGACAAATTGTTCCGAATTTTTAGTTGGCAAGGCTGCAGTAATATGTTCAGTTAATGCCTTACAGAACGGACTAATCCAGTGAGACTGGATCTTATCGATTATCAGTTCAACATCATTATCTGCTGATTTGATTACTACATTGCACTTATGTTCAACTTGCTCCATCAGTTCCATTAAACAAACCAACATCCTGCACAAATACTCAAAATCTCCACATGCCACCGCCATACGAATAACACGGAGTAAGTACTGTTGTAGTTCAAAGTAGTGCGGCAACACCAGTAGATGGTCAATTACCATCTGGTACAGCGCATGACGATATTGTTTCCAATCATCAGGCTCCAGATCTCGCTGGTAGGCCTCGTAATCTCTCAGGCGGATTGCAAAAAGTGCTCTGCGGGTGGAGATGGAGTCGGTCTTTCGCAGACTGTCTGCTGCCTCTCCATTATCCTGCATTGCTGTAACAATTTCGGTAGTGATCTGTTCAGGCTCTACTGGCAGATCAGGTAATAGTCGCCACTCACTGGAACGTTGATTGATATTTTGCTCAATAGAATCAACCAATGCGCTACCACCCTCGGCGGAAATGAGAAAGAGCTTGTTTTTCTCATTTGAAAACTCGATTTTACTATTTTTCAAACACGTACCTTTAAACTGAACTGCTTTTTCCTTACCACTATCTTTGTTGCTTTCTACCCAATCTAACACCCCATTTGATCGAGCAAACAGCCAATCCCAAACCTCTCCTGTTGACTTAAATTCAGAACCGTTATGCAGTACCAGAATAATATCATCAACATATCTACCATAGTAGAGCGGAACTACCTGCTTTTCTATGATCTGATCCAGTTCAATCAGTGCAAGATTGGCTACCAGTGCCGAGGCCGGCAAACCGACAGGCAGACCTGTTTTCAGCGGTGTACTCTCAGCCCAAGCAATCAAGGCGCTAACGAATAGTTTGTGAAGGTGTCTTTCACGCTCTGTCAGATCTTGTTCCACATCTGAAAATAGTTCAAAAAATGGGTTGTCCTTCAGCTCCAGAAAATGGGGATCAAGACAGTGGTAAAAGCTGGTTATATCTGCCGTCAGAACAGCGAGATCTTTCTTGGCTTTGATCCCCTCCCGCATTGCCTGAATTCCGTTATCACGCCACTTTCTGTAAGGTGTAAAGTAGTGTTTGAAGGTACCCAAAGAGAGGTTATTGATTGATTGTTCTTCATTCTTCTTTCTGCGTAAACGACTTCCATAGGCGCTATCTGATAGCTTCTTGTCAAACTTCTCCCCGACATGAAGTACCCAGAGGGTAGAAAGAACATATAAATCAAGACTGAGTTTATCAGCCATTAACCGAAACTGCGCCTTCGGCCTCTCCTGCTTACAGCGCTGCTCCCATTCCTCTTTCCGGGAAGAGTAGATTAGCTTGCTATTCTTATCGTGATCTATTTTTGCTGGAACCAGTTTCCAGCTACCCAAAAAACTATCATCCTTATCCTTGCCCTCTACCCACCCCATATCTCCACTTATTATTTTATCCAGCAGTTTTTCAAGATTGGTGATTAAATCAACCTCGTACTCCGCAATCATCGTCAAATTGGCATTTGACGAATAGTAAAGATCTGCCTTTGCCTTGCGATAGGCGATAGCTAGATCGTGAATATCATATTGATCAGCGTCGACACTACTCACTATCCATCTCCCCAATTCGTTGCTCAATCAGTTGTCGCTCTTTCTGGATTTCTGCTGCCAGCTCCTCTTCTGTGGGTAAGAAGTTGAGGTATTTTGCAGCAAAGATCTGTTGGCTCTCTTTGAGTACCGAGTATTTTGCTACCGCTTCACTTTTGTCAGAGCAGAGGATCAAGCCGATGGTGGGGTTATCCCCCTCCAGCTTTATCTGATCTTCGTAGAGCCTGACATAACCATCCATCTGTCCCACATCAGCATGGGTAAGTTTGCCTATTTTCAGGTCGATGAGCACAAAGCATTTGAGCATATAGTTGTAGAACACCAGATCGACATAGTACTCCTGCTCTTCAAAACGGAGTTGCTTCTGTCTTGCTACAAACGAGAAACCTCTACCCAGCTCCAGCAGGAAGGATTGCAAATTATCGATAATGGATTGCTCCAGATCTTTTTCGTGCAGCTTGGGGCTGTCTGGAAGGTTCAGGAACTCTAAAACATAGGGTGATTTTAGGGTATGGATGGGGGCGATTGAGTCTCCGCGCAAGCGGTCATGGTTGTCTGGAAGTAACCCCTGCTCTCCTCGATTGGAGAGGATGCGCTCATAATATGAGGTTTGAATCTGGCGCTCTAACTGGATTTTTGTCCAGCCACAGGCTATCACCTCCTGTTCATAGAAATCACGCGCCTCTCGTTTTGCAACTCGCATTAATGCACGGTAGTGTGACCAGGTGAGTTGCGGTGAAAAATCTGGTATCCATTCGCTACCTGATGGGTAGTGAATTTCCACCAATGATTCGGTATCAGTTTCACTACCTGTTGGGTAGCGAATGACTCGTTCTGAATAAATTTGGTAAAACTGACGAAAATTGCGTAGATTGGCGATAGAGAAGCCTGATCCATATTTGACGTTCAGCCGTTGCGAGAGATCACTGATCAACTGCTTGCCATACTTGGCTCGCTCTTCCCCCTGCTGGATCTCTTCGACGATCTCCCTGCCAATCAGCCAGTAGGAGATGACCATACTGTGATTGACTGTACGGACTACCTGCCCTTGTGCACGATCAAGGATGGTGGTGATGCGTTGATAGAGATTTTGAGTGGATAGCGCTTGTTTGGATTGGCTCATTGGTTTGCCTCTTTCTGCACAGTACGATCAGACCACAGGTTGATTAGGCTCATTCTGGCTTCTTCCCAGTAACTGCCTTCACCTCAGCCAATAGATCGCCAAACTTTCCGTAGTTTACTTTTACCCCATCATCCAGATCGAGTTCAATCTGCATATCGGCGTAGTGTTTGAGTTTGTCATCGTAGGCTTGGAGTTCGGTCTGTTTTTTCTCTAGCTTGGTTTGCTCTCGTTTGAGGCGGGTGGCCTCGGCTGTGGAGCTGGCGCTGTTGATCTGGGTGGTAAGTTGGTCGAGTTGAGCTGCAAACTTTCCAAGTAGTGGTGTGACATACTCGGTACGCATCCGGGCCAAGGTTCCTCTGTTATAGCGGTGGAGGTAGACCAGTGCCTCGAAGGCTTTCTGTTTACCTGAGCTAAAGAGCCAGTAGATGGGGCGTTTTTTATAACCCTTGAGGTGGTGATCCTTGAAGAACTTTGTGCAGAGGTAGCGACGAATGGTGTCTCGGCTGGTCTCATTTCGCTTGGGTGAGAGGTTTTCTGCTAGAAAGCTGAGGTTCTCTTCCAAGTGAGCCCTGTCCCATGCCACGGAGATAAACTCAACCAGACGTTGCGCGGCATCATCATCGAACCACTCGGTGTCGGTGAGCGGGACGATGCCGTCGTCGTCGGCCGGGAAGGTAAGGTACTGGCTGGAGTCGAAGCCCTCGTTGCTGCTTTGGGCGTAGATGAGGCCCGGCGCGTCCAGGCTGTAGCGGCCCATCATGCAGCCGATGGCGTAGGAGACCAGCTCCTCCATGGTGTCCTGGCGGAAGCGGGTCCACTGCTCCTCTTCGGTGAGCTTGCCGCCGTAGCGGTAGGCGGGGTTCACCGTGAGGGTGATCTGCTCGATGGGGACGTCTGGGGTGAGCTCGTCCGCCAGGCCGTAGGCGTCGATGAAGAGGCGGTTGTTCTCCTCTTCGAGGCGCTTCATCTCGGCGATGGTGTCGCGGTTCTGCGTGATCCAGGCGGTGTAGCTGGATTCGAGGGTGGGCGTGGGCTCGGAGGAGGCCGTCAGAAGGGGGAGGGATTGGAAGTCCCAGGAGCGTTCGTAGGCGTTCCAGTCGCGACTTGCAAGGCAGACAAGTCCTCCGACCAGCCCTGGAACATTATCTCGAATATCCTCAATCTCTGTGGACAAGAAAGGGAGAGAGGCAAAATTGCCTGCTTGAAGGTTGACGGTTGGATTGAGAACTCGTGTTGCGTGAGTAGTAATCGGCGTGTTGCAATATCCCAATAGGATGTCTAACGGAATGGCCTCTTTCTGAAAGGCGGACATTCCGGCTACGTCGTGAATAAAACCTTCCTGATAGCTTCGGAAAGATGGAGGCCCTGATGTTATCAGTGACCAACTCAGTGATGGTCGAAAATAGTATTCTGCGTTTTGAGGCCTGGAACGAGGGCGGCCATTCTCCTCAATGCCAAACGCGCGAACTTCGCGGCCATCGTCTTCCCAATTGACCAGCAATTCCTGGTTGCCATACCACCTTCGATAGTATCCACCCTTGTTGTACGGAAACCATTTTTTGGATGAGCGCGTTGCCTCATCCCGGCTTCGCATGCTGTGGCCAATCTTAGATTGACTGACCTCATACCAATAACGCACGAACTGATTGTTGTCGCCAGTTTGTAAACCAACGGCGGCTTCAGCAAGACTCCCCAACTCAACACCTTCCTCAAACACCCGCCGGAAGCGGTCGCTTACCCAATACGCTACAGGGTGCCCGGGAATGGCTGCAAAGTTATCGGTCGTGGCTCTATAGAGCCAGCCACAACTAGGACTCTTGATAGCTTCTAGTGTTTTTTGAGGCTGAACCTCAGCTCCATAAAAGTCGGTTAGTCGAATAAACGCGCCAGAGTAACCAGCAACATACTTATTCTGCATTACGTAGCTGCAAATAGAGACGTGAGCCGAATCCCAAAAAGCATTGTATTCAGGCTGAATTAGAGAGGTGATTGTGGATCTGTCGAAAAGTTTAGTCCGGAGCTCTTCGAAACTTGAGAGAAACATCCACACTTGCGGCGACATGAAACCGAGTCGCCCGTTCGGCTTGCTGAACGTTAGGTCACGGTCGATGAATGCTGAAAATAGGTCTTTGTCGTAGCCGCTAAACTTATCGTTCAAGTACTTTTTCAGTATCGCTTCTTGGTATTTCCTTGCCACGTACGGCGGGTTCGCCACCACCGCATCGTACTGTGCCGCCAATAAATCGGCCTGCTGCACCAGCGGTCCCAATCGCTTGAGCGCATCCGCCACAAAGAGGTCCTGGCTGGTCGTCTCGCTCAACTGCTTCAGCACCGGTAGCTTTGTTGCAAGTGCTTCTGGTACCTGAATCAACGACCCAAAGGTCGTCGCGTGCTCGAACAAGTTCTTCAACTCTGTGAGGTCCCCCGGCTTCAGCCCGTAGTCTGAGAGCTCCACGCCCTTCGCCAGCGCCTCCGCATCGAATCCCGCGCTATCCACCAGCGCCATCACGTTGAGCTTCACCCCCCGCTCAAACAGCCGCCGATCATCCGCCCGCCCCTTCATCATCAGCGCAAAGCCCGTCAGCTGCGCCGCTCGCTCGTCGATGTCGAGGCCGAAGAGGTTCTGGGTGAGGATCAGCTGCGGGACGTCTCGTTTCTGATAACCGCGCTCCAGGTAGATGGCCTTGAAGAGCTCATAGGCCTCCACCAGGATGTGCCCGGAGCCACTGGCCGGGTCGATGAGGGTCAGCTCCTCGGGGTTGAGCTGGCTGGGCGTGATCGCCGCGAGCTGCGCGTTGACCTCGTCGGTCTGCTCGGCGGGCTCGATGTAGTACTCCATCTGCCCTTTGAGCGGTGAATGGGGATAGGTCGCCAGCCACTGCGCCCCCAGCGAGTTCTGGACCATGTACTTCACGATCCAGTTGGGCGTGAAGAGCTGGGTCGCCGCCGGAATGTCCTCCG
>Ga0257127_1002794_pt1 | contig 10380 bp, 6 predicted proteins | sample SI060_135mmetaG_FD_190152 | JGI IMG/M metagenome (GOLD analysis project Ga0257127, IMG submission 190152) | Marine microbial communities from Saanich Inlet, British Columbia, Canada - SI060_135m | ecosystem: Environmental > Aquatic > Marine > Inlet | place: Canada: British Columbia | collected...
ACATACAGATGGTCATTCTAAAATACTAGGAATATCATATGATGGGTATCCTATATATGGGCCATATGGGTATAAAAAGGAATTGGTTGGTGGTGATATTGAATTAATGAAATCGTCGTATAGAATAAAATCGGAGTTTACTGATAATAGAAATAGTATAATTCTTATTAGTGGTAGTAGTATAACATATGATGCTGGAACAATAATAGAAGATTATGAATATGAAGAAGGATATGGACATTTAGATAAATCCAATGGTCGTTATTGTATAACACCTGAATTTCCAAATGGTACATATGCGTATTTTTTAACATTTGATAGTGGTATGAATCCAGTGTATCCTTATATAATTGGAAATACATTTTATAATAAACCAGATACTTCAGTTAGTGTATCTATATCTAATAATAATATTAGATCTTCATCAAATATTAGTAATTATAGTAATGATGATATTGTAAATTTAGTAGGAAATAATGGTAAATATGGAAAAGGTATAATAAAAAGTACAACAAATAATATTAAATATATTGAAATATCAGATAAAGGTATCCACTATAAATTAAATAATAGTTTTTTTGCATTTAAAGATATTCCTGATACATTAGAATATATAGATGAATATAAATTATATTTGAGAAGAAAAACACGATTTTATGATGGTTATTATTATAATTTTACAAATAATAAATTAGATATAATAATTCCAGTTGATACGACCAGTCAAGCGACTGTTACAAATTCAATGAATAAAGTTAATGGAATAAAAATTGATTTGAATAATTTGATGTCATTAAATACAGCACCGTCGTTAACTTTATTGGATATATATGATACTACAAAATATGAATCTATAATAAATATATTAAATATAGATGATATAATATCAATATTATCTTCATTGCCGCCTGATTTCTTTGGGACTAGTTTAATTAGTTTATTATATGATAGTATAAGTACAAAGTCGTTAAATTTTGATGATATAATAAATAATTCAATAAATAGTTTATTTAAAAAATACAAGGATACGTATAAGTTATATTATACGTCGGCAATAAATATAATAAAGGATTATAGTTTAGAAAAAATAAATTTAGATAAATATGATAATTTAGAAGTAACTGATACATATAAAACAGAAGTAAAGGATATGATATCATTATTTAGAACGCAATATAAAAATAATAATACAGAGTATGAAAAATATAAATTAAATGAATCTTCATATTTAGGAAGGGCAATTGATCCATCTTTTTCATGGATAGGAAATCTAGGTAATTTTATATTTGATAATATTGAATTATATTTCAATGATTTATTAATTGATAAGCAATATAATCATTGGATAAATATTTGGCACGAGTTGAATAATACATATGATAAGAAGGAATTATTAGAAAAGATGATAGGAAATACGAAGGATTTAACAGATTTGTCTATTATTGATAAGCCGGCTAAAAAATTATTAGTACCTTTAAGATTTTGGTTTTGTAGATATTCTGGTTTTAATATACCATTAATTGCGATGCCTTATGTTAATGTTAATTTAAAATTTAAAATTAGTGATATTAATAATTTAGTAAGAAAAGATGTTGGTACAAAGGTTATTTTAGGTTCAGAATTAAATATATCATTATTAGTGAATTATATATATCTTGATGATACGGAAAGAAAATTATTTGCAGAAGCAAGACATGAATATTTAATAGAACAAACACAATTTAATGGTGTATATGAACTAGATAGTGCAATTAAATTAATAGATATTTATTTTAGAAATAATATTAAAGATTTATATTGGATAGTAGATTCAGAAAAAAACTTATATTTGAAGGATAGAAATAATTATTCATTAAATAATTCGGTAGATAGTGGTAATCCAGTAAATAATACTAAAATACTAATTAATAATAGAAAATTAGTAGAATATGATGGAACATATACTAATTATATAGTCCCTTATGAAAAATATAAATCAACTCCATCGGATGGTATAAATGTATATAAATTCGGTTTAGATGATAATGTTCAACCAAAGGGTAGTTTAAATTTTAGTATGTTAGATAAGGTCCAGATGAATATTACAATAAATAGTGATTATATGTCAAATTCGAATAAAAAAATTTTAGTATTTGGGACTAGTTATAATATATTAAGGGTAATGAGTGGTTTAGCGGGATTAGCTTTTATAGAATAATTAAATAAGTAAAATATATTTAATTATTTTAAATTATATATTAATGACTGGAGGATTAATACAATTAGTGTCTATTGGGTATGAGGATTTATATTTAAATGCAGATCCAGAGATTACTTATTTCAAGATGGTATATAAACGTCATACTAATTTTTCACAGGAGCCTATTATCCAAATGTTTAATACGAGTGCTGATTTTGGCAAAAGGTTAACATGTTCTATTGCAAAAACAGCAGATTTATTATCGAATATGTATATTTATGTAGAAATACCGGAGTTACCTAAATTAGGAAATAAGATAGATAAATTTAAATGGGCTAAAAAATTAGGTTATGCTTTAATAAATTATGTAGAATTAGAAATTAATGGCCAATTGGTTGATAAATTATATGGTGATTGGATGAATATATGGAGTATTTTAACAATTGGTGAAGAACGTAAATCTGAAGATATATTAATAGGTAATATTCCCGAGTTATATGAACCATCTAATGGTAAGAATTCATATAAATTATATATACCTATTGATTTTTTCTTTTCTAAAAATAAAGGTTTAGCTTTACCATTAATTGCATTACATTTGAGTGATATTAAGATACATGTTGAATTTAATTCTTTGGAAAATGTATTAATAGCATCACCATCTCATTATATTGTGATTGATGAATATATAGTACATTTTAAAGAAGGTGAAATTTTAACGCAAAATATATCTGGTGTAGATGTAAATATAATATTTAATTCATTTGATTATATTACAAGACGGTTATATTATACAAAATATAATGAGTCTATACAATATTATACATCGGCAAGTAAATATTTAAAAACCAAGTATAAATTATATAATAGTGATGGTTATTATGTGATGCCTTCTACTATGGAGACTAGTTATACTGTAGCTTATCCAAATGTATCTTTAAATACTGCAAATATGATTGTAAATTTTATTTATTTGGATAATTTAGAGAGGAAAAAATTTGCTTCATCAAATCATGAATATTTAATAAGTACGCTTAGTTATTCGGGAGAGCAAACTGTTTATAATACACATACAAAAATGAAATTAAGTTTTGTAAATCCAAGTAAAGAACTTATTTGGGTATGTCAATTTAATAAAATCAAAAATGGATTTATTAAAGATAAATTTAATTATACATCAAAACTGAATAATTTAGGTGAAAATATTATTACTAAAAATAGTATACATCAAAATGGACAATTTAGATGTATGGAAGAAGATAAATATTTATATAATTATTTAATTAATTATTTATATCATACAGGTAGTGTAGAAGAAGGAATTAATACATATTCTTATTCTTTAAATCCCGAAAGTTATCAACCAAAGGGTAGTTGTAATTTTAGTAAAATAGATGATTTAATTATAGAATTAACGTTATCTTCATTAATATCATATAATAATCCTGCTTTATTACGTGTATATAATTATAGTTATAATGTATTAAGAATTACTGATGGTTTGGCTGGTTTAACCTTCGTTAACTAAGAATTTTTTTAAATCATCATTTATTTCTATATTATTACCACATGCAGCACATGATTTAAATAATTTATTTTTTTTTTCTTTAGTAAAACTAATTTCCGGATTATTACATTTATCACAAATAATAATAAGTATTAAATCTTCTAAAATATCATCTAATTCGTTTTTTGTAATATTCTTATTATAAAGAATATTATCTTTTGCTTTACATCCAGTTTTTTTTTGGAAATATTTCATAATAGTTTTTGGATTTAGATATATCGATTTAGCAATTATATCTAAATTATCTATTAAGATACCTAATTTTTGATTACATATCTTGATTTCATCTCTTTGGTATCTATAGAATGGATCTATAACTGATTTTGGAATATTTATCATTTAAATATAAAATAATTATATATTTAAATTAATATACATATTTTTCTATATTCTTATTAAATGAATTAGATAAATTAAGTATGCTCAATAAAATATTAGTATTCCTTTTATTGGGATTATTAAAATAATTATTTAATAATTGAACTTTATTTAAAAAATTATATTCAATTAATTGTTTTATATCTTTGGATTTTATTGATATATTACCTCTTACTGTTTTTATTATATCGTCATTATCAACATCTTTATCTAAGAATAAATTTAATATACTATTACATATTATTTTAAAATTTGGAGGAATCGTTTTTTTTTTACTAGTAATATTATGAGGAATTAAATATAAATTATTTTTATTTAATGGAATTTTATTAAAAATATTTACAAATATAAATCCGTTGTCCATAATACGTTTATTTATATTTTTAAATATTGGATTTAAAAATATTATTTTTTTATTAATTGTAGTAATATATAAATTTAAATATTCTAGTAAATTTTTATTATTATTTAAAACTCGATCAACTGTTTGATGTTTTTTCCAACTTTCGACACTTTCATAATATTTTAAATATATATTTCCTTTCTGTATTATTATATCACGTGTTCCAATATATAAAATATCCTTATTTATTTTCTCTATTTTTTCTTTATCATCTTCATTAACTTTATAATCCTCATCTTTATCTTCATAATTTGATATACTTGGATTATTAATTACAGTTTTATTTAAAGTTATTTGAACTTTAAATTTATTTATTATTTTAGTTATTTTACTAGGTATATTTTTTTCATCTGAATTATAAACCATTAATTTATCATTTTCATTAAACTCTTCAAATACTGGCTCTTTAGATTCTACTTCTACAGTATATTTATATACTTTATTTATACTTTTACAATCGCCTCCTTCTAAAAAATAATCATATATATTATCATTAATATAAAATTCCCTTTCTTTAATTTTAAAGTTTAATTTATCTAAAATAAACTTATAATTTAAAGATATATGCTGAATATTTTTCATATGGTTATTATCAAAAATTTTAAAATTATTATCATTTCTAAAAAATTCTTTTGATTCTTTACCATATCCTTTCTCTTTAAATAATACATTTAATAACATAATATTACATTTATCTTTATCAATATTTAGATGTGTACCCATGCATGCGTCATATTTGTCATCATCGTAATCATCAATATTCTCTCCATGTTCTTCATCCTCTTTTAACATAGCAAAATGTAAATATTTATTATCTAATAATTCATTAATATTTATTATTAATTTGGATTTATCTTTATCAAATTTACCAATAAATGTTGTTTTAAATTGTGGGCTTGGAGTAGGAATAATCGGAATAGGATGACCCGGACTACCATTACCATTTTCATTACCATTTTCATCAATATATCCATCTAGATCGTAAATAAAGGTATTTAATCTTTCTTTATATATTTTAATTAATTCATCTAAAATTTTGATATCCTCTTGAAAAAATTGTCCATCCATATCTGTAATATCAAAACCGTTATTAAATGCATTAATAGTATCTTGATCAATAGCATTTTGGTCTCTTAAATTATTTATTATTTCTTTTCTTGGAAATACATATTGATATATTGCTTTTTCAGGATATAATGTTGGAAATTTAAAAAAATCGTCATTATCTTTTCTCCCAGAATAAATAAAATCAAAATACCATTTTCTAAAATAATAATTATCAAAATGGTCTATATTTAAATAATATTCTAAATTTTGATGATGTGTCCTAGCATCTTCAAATAGTTTATGATATTCGTATTTTAAATATTTTTTATTATTTATTACTTTTATATATTCTTCTTGTTTATTATTAGAATAATAATTTAAAAATTGTAAACTACGTATATCGTTTGGATTATTTGTAAACATTCCCATATATGGATAATAATATTCCATATTATTTGAATTTATTTTAAATTTAGTATTCATTATATTAAATTAGATTAAAATTATATTAATATAATTTTAATTTAATATTTAATTACATTCTTAATGACATACCATTAGAAGCATCATTTACTGCAAGTGATGCAACGGCGGATATATCAAGAATTGAAGATAAACGTCTTCTGTATTTGCCCATAACTTTTTCGAAATTAGCATGTGCTGACTCTAAGTCACCAGCAGAATATTCGGCTGGTGCTTTACTACCAGTGACTCTAACAGTAGTTGAATATGCATTAAACCATTCTAATAGTTTTTTAATTTCATCTTCTTTTTTTTGACAGTCGTCAAATACTTGTTCAACTTGTTTTCTAGTGTGTTCACTTAATGTTTTTTTCATGCTTTTTAATCTACCTACAAAACTTTGATATAAGCTCTTTAATTGTTTGGTAAATTCAGGTAATCTATCAATTGGACTTCTTCCAGAAGGAACTATACCTGCTGCTACCATACCACCACCATACATTGAAAATCCTACTTGTCCCATACCCATTAATGCATTTATACCGAAACGAAATTTATTAAGTGCTGTATCAATTAATACTCTGTAATCGGTAAGATCAGTTTTAGGGTTATGTCTAGCTTTTGCAACTGATAATCCAATTTGACGACCATCTGTAGCATTTGATCCAGCAGCTGTTTTATTTAAAATTGCTGGGTTATTATTCATAAATTGTACTAGATTACGTACAAAATTTAGATTTTGCCATTTTGTGCCAGCACCGGCTGGGCCTACTGGTGCTGCTGCTCCTGCGACTCTAAATGTTCCAGCGACTATACGTGTATGAGCATCATTTAATTTTGCTGTATTACCTGGAGAAGATAACCATGAGTTTACTGATTGTATTTTATTTACACCATTCTCTTCTGTCATTTTGAAATCTAAAAATTTTAATATTCCAAAAACTACTTCAGCACTCATTTGGTTAACAACTTCACTATTCATGTTTGCTCCAAGTCTAGGATGAGAAATCATACCTAAACACTGATCATCTGCAGATACTGTATGTATAGTAGCATTTGTGGTTGCATTGAAACATTTCCATATATCGTTTCTGCCACCAGCACCAGTTGGTATTTCACCAGCACCATCACCTGCAGCAGCTGCAGTTGTCGTCCAGAACTGGGATAATGACTTTACATCTTTTGGGTCAGCTGGGTTAACCCATTGTAAGTCCCCATTGGCAGCTCTATTCCATAATGATCCACTGCTAGATGGAACTGCTAATAAATCTGATAAACTTGAAGAAGATTCTAATGAATTAGCAATTTCCGCCATATTTCTAGCAAATTCAAATACCTCTGCCTCGCGTGGAGAGACTAAACCTCTATTTAGTAAGTTGATGGCAAGATTTAAATAGCCATTTGCCAAAGGCTTCTTATTATTAGGTAGTGCAGCATTAACTTCCGCAAGGAATCTACCTAAGTCAGACACAAATGCTGCTGCTCCTCCTCTGGCAAATATTGAAGAACCTATTCCTGAAGTTGGTCGAGCAGAAGGTCTGGAGGCACTATCGACCCATCCCATGGATCCTGTATATCCTGATAAAGCTTGTTGAGAATTAATAATATCAGCGAGGTCATCATCAGCTTTACCAACAAATGCAGGGTGACCCATTGCTCTAAGTAGAGCAGCATCTTCATCAAAACCAGCTGATTTTGCTGCTTCCATCGCTTCTTGTAATGCTTTAAAAAGAGGTGCGCTATTTAATAACTCTGCTGAATACTTGCTGGCTGGGGCTGGGGCTGGGGCTAGAGAATCAATTTCACCTTGCTTGGCGTCAACTTCGCCCTGGGCAGTGGTTTTGGCGTTATCAAGGGAAGCCCTATATACAACTTTGTCTCCGGCGCCGTTTTTTGTGACACCAGCTGTCTTCGCAGCAGCTATCTGCTTAGCGTTGTCAAATAGATCAAATGCTGATAATGCCCTTGTTGCATCATTAAGAGTGATTTCCAATGCTGCCAACTCGTTTTGTGCAGCAGCAAGGGTGGTGGCACCTCCAATTAATTCGAATTGTATGTTTATTTCGTTATTTTTTATGGTAAACATTTTATATATATATATAAAAGAAAATAAAATTCTATATTTTATTTTATAGTTTAATTAATTAAACTATATAAAAATTTTAACATATTAAATATCTTTTAAATTATTTAATATACCGATTATGAGTAGGTGGATTTACTGAGTGCAAAACTCTAAAATATTTATTTTCAAATATTTATATTATTTATATATATTTTTTTGAAATTTAAAATATAATATATATTTATAAATGATAGAAATAAATAAAAAAAACATGATAATTATAGTATTAGGGGTAATAGTATTAATTTTATTTGTACAAAAACTTTTTAAATATAATTCAAATTCTAATTCAAATTTGAGTGATTTTGATAATATAAGTAAAACACCCAAATTTGTAAATTTTAATACTACATGGTGTTATTGGTCAAAAAAATTAGTACCAACGTGGACAAGATTAATTGATGAAATGCAAGGGAAGGATATAGAGATTTTAGATATAAAATGTGATTTAGAACAAAATAAAGATTTATGTGAAAGGTATCAAGTAGATGGTTATCCGTCGATTAAATTAATACAGGGTAATAAGATATATACATATGATGGTGATAGATCATTAGAGGATATGAAAGCATTTATAGATGAGTATGTAAATTATTAAATAAATTATCTAACTGATTTTGTAATTCTATTTGAGTTAGATTTTTTGGTAAATTGACATTACCATAATATGCGCCGAATAATGCTGCTGCGATGCATCCGGTAGAGTCGCTATCGCCTGCGTGTAGCATAGATAGATAAATAAGTTTTTCAAAGTTACCGTTAGATTCGAGTAAAGAGTCATATGCGATAAGAATACTGTCGAGACCGTTACTACCTGGATTATAAGTACGTGTATCACTAAATTTTTTATAGAATAGAAAATTTCTTAAAGCATAATTATCTAATGATTTTTTATTATTAACTTTTCCTGTTCTTTGAAATCGCCAATTAATAAATTTCGTAATATCTCTATGAAAATTATTAATTTCTTGTATATGGTATTTAGTATCATGTGTAATATTTTCACTAACAAATTTATGAATTATTTCATTTTCAAAAAATGAAATTAATATATGGATCCATTTATTTGGTTCAATACCTTCAATTGCTAAAGCAGTAAATAATGCAGATGCAAATCCGCCTAAATACCCCTTTGGATTATTATGAGTCATTCTAGAACTTTCTATACTAATTTTTAATAATTTATCTCTATTTTTTTCACCATGATAGAACATTCCGATAGGCATACATCGAATACTTGCACCACATCCACCTGCTTGGTCACTAAATGATCTTTTTTTCCAATCTTCATTATTTTTAATTCTATTTAATGATAAAATAGTTCTTTCTCCATACATACGCCTTTCTTTTAATTCATCATTTAAATAATATTCTAGTAATTTATTTTTTATAGTATTAATTACTTCGTCGGGAGTTTTATTAATAGAACTTTTAATTGCATCAAAAACTGCAAGTGTAAGAATACTGTCGTCAGAGGCGATTAAATTATATTTTTTAATATCAAAAGCTGAGTAACCACCGTTACTAATAAAATCAAAAATATGTTTAGTTGTATAATTACTGATTTTTTCAGCATCTTTATTTGAATATATGTTACTATCAAAACCATAGTTAAATTCGATATCTCCATTTCCAAAACCAATAGTATCACCTATAATTGCATAAAGCATAGAATAATACAATTTATCATTTGTATTCATTATATAATTGCAGACAATATTTTTAAAAAAAATATTAATAATATTAATAAAATTAATGAATGAAAATGATATAGAAGATATTTCTGATTTAGATTTATATGAAATTTTAGATATTTCTAATGACTGTTCTGAAATTAAATTAAAAAAAACTTATAAAAAATTAGTATTAAGATATCACCCGGATAGACCAGGTGGTGATTCTGATGCTTTTGAATTAATTAACTTAGCTTATACTATTTTAAAGAATTCAAAAACAAGAAAAGTATATAATCAAAAAAGAAAGGATTATTTGGATTCACGTGATTTTAATTGTTTAAAATATGATAAAATAGATATACCAATAAATATACCAAAAACAAAAGATGATGCTAAAAAAACTTTTATAGAATTAGAAAATGAATTAAACATAAAACATAAATTTGATTCGTCTGAAATAGATGTTATAAGTACATCTGAATTAAAAAGAAGAATGGATAAATTACAATTTTCAAGAAATACTTTTGAAGAAGATAATAAAAA
>Ga0257127_1002797_pt1 | contig 10374 bp, 11 predicted proteins | sample SI060_135mmetaG_FD_190152 | JGI IMG/M metagenome (GOLD analysis project Ga0257127, IMG submission 190152) | Marine microbial communities from Saanich Inlet, British Columbia, Canada - SI060_135m | ecosystem: Environmental > Aquatic > Marine > Inlet | place: Canada: British Columbia | collected...
AATTCCGGGGTATGTCTTTTGCGTTTTGCTGCCATTTTTTATGCTCCTTTTTAAGGGTGAATTATACATAAAAAATTGTCTTAAGTAGCTGTCCTAAAATTGGGTCTCACTTTAGTTGGTATGAATTTGCTAAAGAAGTTTTTAAAATAGAAAGAGTGGAATGTAAGGTTGCTCCAATAACAACGCAACAATATCCAACACTCGCAAGAAGGCCGAACTTTAGCACTCTAAATAAAAGAAAGATAAAGAAAGATTTTGATATTATTAAAATCTTATCTTGGAAGAATTCTTTAAAGCAGTGCTTAATAAGGATTATTTAGCACTTATCTGGCAATCCCCATTTTTTAGGCTGTCCAAATAGTAGCCAAGCCAAAACAAAAATACGGTCCAGTAATTTATTTTTTAACCTTTTGTTTAGTCCAAGGGTTAATATGGTGGCTAATAGGTAAAAACTTCCATCTAATATTAGTTTTGGAGTATTCCACATATGAAGCAATGTAACAAGATATTTTGGGTATATTTTTCTCCATAATAGTATTCTTGATCTATAAAATTCGATTCTAGAGCCAGAATAGAATTCATTGGAGCTAGAGCCGCCGATATGTGGGATTTTTATATGAGGAGCTATTATTACCCTCCAGTTTAATTTTGCCATGCGAATGCACCATTCTGTATCTTCAAAATAAAAGAAGAAGTCATCATCATATGCGCCAACTTCATTGATAGACAAGCCTCTAACTGCAAGACAAGCGCCCCGTAAAATCCCAACTTCAGACGTTATCTTTTTATCTTTGGAGTGTTTAATTCTGCCGATACCATCGAATTCAGATAGTAGTGTTGGGGCGGCGGATGAAGTTCTCATGTTGTTTCCATTTAGGTCGGTTAATTGTCCGCTAATCATTCCTGCTCTAGAATCCATTTTAAATATTTCTTCAAATTTTTCAAGAGCATCTTTTGGTATGGTTATATCATTATTACAGACAAGAAAGTATTTGCTGAAATTTTTTGTTATAATTTGATTTGCGGCGTAGCCATATCCAGTATTGCAACTGTTCTTAATTATTGTAATATTTTTATAAATTTTTGATATTCTAGATATTGAATTATCTGTACTTGCATTGTCAACTATAAAAATTTTATCTATAGGGCTAGAGGCATTTACCACACTGTCCAATGCAGATCTAAGCCGATTAAAGCCATTTCTATGGATAATTACAATTATGAATCGAATGTTGCTCATGGTAGAATCTGTAAATTAATTTCCTATAAGTTTATAGAGTTGTTAGAGGTTTTGGGGTGGTAAAGAATTCAAAAGTTTTTTCAAAACCCAAACAACATTCCATGTGTCAAAATCAGGTTTTTTATCACTCAACCAGCCATATCTTGCTTCAATGCTAAACCCATGTTTGTCACATAACATTTCAAGTTCAGTATCAAAAAAATATCTCATAGTATGCACTTCTTTCCTCTCTATTGATTTCCCACTTTCTTTTTGTGTCACAAAGATATTAAATTCCACATCGACTGTATTTAACTGTGTATGTAATTTAGATTCAGCTATTCTCGTTACTTTAATATGCTCATTTTCCAATCTTTTGATTGTGGTTTTGGGTAAGTCAGTCAAAACTGCTGGACCATACCAAAAATCAAAAATAAATAAACCATCATCATTCAGATGATCTTTAACACCAGAAAAAACTTCATCCAATGCGATATTGGTGTTTTGATAATTCATCACATGAAAGAGAGATACAATAGTGTCAAATTTTTGATTAAGATGTAGTTGTGTGATGTCTGACTGACTAAATGTTAATTTATCTTCCTTTCCTTTTCTTCTGATTTCTGCAATCTCTAGCATCTCTTTGCTAATATCAACACCATGAACTGTATAGCCTTTATCGCACAATAACTCATCATGCTTTCCTGTGCCACAGCCAAGGTCTAAAATTGTTTTAACTTCTCTAGAATGACTTTTAATTAGATTCTCAATGTAGTCAACCTCTGCTATATAGTCTTTATCTTGATAAAGTAAGTCGTAGTACTGGGAATATAGGTTACCAAACTGATTCATGATAAAATCTCATGTAGCGCTTTAGAAACTTTTACTGCTTGATCTTGTGTTAATGCGAGACCACTTGGAATATAAAATCCTGTTTTATAAAGTTTTTCACTATTTGGCAGCTTATCCTGTAAGAATAATCCAGCTTGGTTAAAAACAGGCTGCTGATGCATAGGATAAAAAAATGGTCTAGACCCAATTTTATACTCTCCAAGTTCTGACATAATCTGGCTGGCAGTTTTAGGATAGTCATCCTTTAAAGTAATTGCATATACCCAGTAAATATTTTCACAATAATTGGTTGATTTAACCGGGAGATTTATCATGTTTAAATCTTGTAAAAGATCATTGTAAGTCTCGCCAATCCATTTTTTCTTTTCAACAATTTGATCAATTCTTTCTAGTTGAGCAACGCCTAGTGCGGCTTGCATATTTGTCATTCTATAATTAAAGCCAATCTCATCGTGAATGAATCTTTGATCACCAAAACAAAGGTTTCTTAAACTTTTAGATCTTTGATCTAATAAGTCATTATTACATAAAACCATTCCACCTTCGCCAGTGGTTATATGTTTATTTGGATAAAAGCTAAAAATACTAATATCTCCAAAGCTACCACACTGGTTGCCTTTATAAGTCTGCCCTATAGCCTGTGCCGCATCCTCTATAATTTTTAAGTTATATTTTTTTGCTAGATTTATAATTGGATCTATATCAACAGTTAACCCAAAAATATGAACAATCATGATGGCTTTTGTTTTTGGAGTAATCTTAGATTCAACATCTTTCACCCTCATGTTAAAGGTTCTATATTCACTATCGATAAGAACTGGTTTAATGCCTAATTTAGTTAGCGCTTGGGCACATGAGATAATTGTAAACGAAGGCATGATCACCTCATCACCTTCTTGTAATTCTAATGCTGATACAGCAATATCAAGAGCAGCTGTGCCACTTGCACAGGCGGTGGCATGTTTTCTTCCTACGTAGTGGGCCATTTGACTTTCAAATTTTTTAACAAATGGGCCTTCCGAACTTATCCAATTGGTATCAATACACTCATTTAGATATTTTTTTTCATTGCCACCTAGCAATGGCTCATTAACCATTATCATTACTTTAATCTCACTTGATCATTTGTAATTGGATCAAATCTCGTCTTGTCTCTATCGCCAGCATATGGACCTTGTTTTACTTCGATAATTTCACTATCTTCGAGCATGTAAAATCCATGTCCTCCGCCCGAAAGCAGCACAACATCTCCTTGGTTTAGTATGCGACTTTCCAGGTAGTTTTTGTCGTCACTAAAATAATCAACCCTCACCTTTCCACTTTTAATAAAAAGCACTTCTTGAGTGTAACTCACCTCTCGTTTGACTGGATTATGAACGTGTGGCGGAATGACATAGCCCTTCTCTCTGTTCATGTATGCCAACTGTTGAGAGAAGTCATCAGGAGTGAAAAATTTTATACCTTCTGCATTGTATTGAGATCTAATAATTACTGATATTAGCTGCTCATTATGTAGAATGTTTTCTATCATATTATTTTTTTTAGCTTTTTAATAGTAACACTACCTTCTATGGAAAATTCATTTCTTACAAATGGTATGGAGAAATATTTTAAAAATGATGGAATTTTTCTAGACTCATCTTTGAGAATATGATCGACAATAGTATTCCAATCTATATATGAATGTTGTTTTAGGCTGGAGGTGCATATGTTTTCGATAGTTTGATTCATTTCATCTGAAGAATGACATAGTTTTGAATATTTAGATAAGTAAATATCTTTATGATACCCTTGGTTAATAGCAATAATTGGTATACCCAATGTTGAAGCATCTAAAATACTTATTGCACCCTCATCTTTTCCAAAATACAATACATAGTCACACTTAATCATATTATTTTCATAATCTTTAACATTGAAGTCGTTGTTAAAATAGTCGTATGATAATGACTTATTGGCCTTAATAATATCTTTAAATCCAGATCCCATAATAATTACATGAATATTTTCTGGAAGGCTGTTTGCAATGGATAGAAATTTTGCAATTGCTTTATCGTCTTTGCGCTCATCCGGATATAAATTAGAAAAAATGCCAAATGTAATTTTCTTGCAATCATCTGAACTATTAAAATGTATGGATTTTGGAATTTGAACAATAGCATTGTCTATTCCTGTATATCTTTTTATCAATTTTTTCGTGGATGTTGACATGGTTACAGAAAAAGCATTTTTTCTTGAAAGTCTAATTAGTCTAAATGCCTTATGATATCTATCAATATGAGTAACGTACACTATGTTGACGGCATTTGGAATAATCTGGGCAGATAAGTATATAAAGTGAATATATATATCCTTACCAGGATCGCCTAAACCTACTTTAAACGATACGTTAAATTTTTCTTTATTGCGGTCTATCTCGTCATAGCATTTTCTAGCTAATACTTCCAGAATCCATCCGGTAGTGTCCAAAACAATTTGTATAGTTTTCTTCATGTTTTATAAGGTTTTTTTGTACAAGGCGATATATTGATTAATTGTATTTGAGCAGTCAAAAAGTGAAACCTTATCTTTAATATTTTGACTCTCTATAACAATATCTTTATTTATAGCTTTGTTTAAGGCTGCTGTTAATGCAGAGCTATCACCAGTTTTAAACATAATGCCGTTAATGCCGTCATCAATTAATTCCTTATTTGCGATTAAATCACTTGTAATCACGATTTTACCAGCTGCCATACCTTCCTTGATTACGCCACTTGAGCCTTCACCACTAACGGAGGGGCATACGACATAATCACTATTCAAATAGAAGTCTTCCACATCTTTTCTAGCGCCATAAAATGCGGTATTCTGATCAATTTCAAGAGATTTAGTAAGATCTTTCATTGGTTGTAATAATTCCCCATCACCCACAAGGTGAAGCACTATATTTTCATGATTATTGACCAGATTTGAAAATGCCTTGATTAGTACATCCACGCCTTTTTGGCTAGAAAAGGCGCCAACATAGACTATATTTATATCGCCATTTTTATCAAAAATAGTCTGATTTTTAGATTTATTGAATCGCTCAATATCCACGCAGCTATGAATGGTAAATGTATTGCTGAAATATTGCTTCATATAATTGCGTATGTCTTCGCTGACGCATACGTGGGCGTCAATATTTTTATATTTAAAATACCTTGATAAAAACTTAATTGGGTACGAAACTCTTCTAGTGTGGAAAATGGTGCGAGATTTATGAAAACGACTACCGAGCTTGGCTGAGTGGCTATCGTGGCAGTGGATGATAGTAGGCTTAAAGTCTTCAACTATCTTTTGTACTTCTTTATGGGTTGCAGATGATAATTCTCCACTAAATTTGAATCCACCAAATTTTTCTTCATTATTATTTTTGCACAGTTGATGTAGTTCACCTGCTTGATTAGCTAAAAAGAAACTTTCAATATTGTGATTTAGCAGACCTTTATGTAGAGTTAGTGCTTGACGCTGCCCACCTCGCCACTCAAGCCCAGTATCGATGTGTAAAACCCTCATTTAGCTTTCCATAATGACCAAAGTTTAAAATATTTTAAGGTGGAGCTAAAGCCAGATAATATGGCCAAAATAAAACCCTCTTTCCCATCAAGAAAGCCTTTTTTAATAAGATACATTTTTATAAATTTAACAATACCACTAAGCACAGCATATATAAGTGTTGACCTCTTTCCTTTATCGAATAACTTTTGCGCCCCTAGTTGAGTGTAGAGATTAATTTTGCTAATATGGCTGCTGATAGACTGGTATGGGTAATGATATAAAAGAGCTTGAATGGTAGATGCATTCTTGCTATCCATTACTACTGATTCATGAACACTAGTATCATTAAAATTACCATATTTTTTATTAAAAAGTCTTAGTGGATAGTCAGTTTGCCACCCAGAGTATTGAATGCGTTTTTTCAAATAATAAGAAACTCTCTTAATATTAAATGCATGAAATTGTGTCGATTGAACCAATTCTAAAATTTCATCTTTAAGATTGACACTCACTTCTTCATCGGCATCAATTGATAAAATCCAATCATTCATAGCAGCATTAACGCCAATTTGTTTTGTACGACCAAACCCCAGCCACTCAGTTTCAATAATTTTGCAATGATAATTTTTGCAAATTTCAAGTGTTCCATCGGTAGATCCAGAGTCTACAACAATAATCTCATCAGCCCACTTAACTGACTCTAGGCATCGTTTAATATTAGATGCTTCATTTTTTGTAATAATGGAAATAGACAGTTTATTCATGCTTTTTTAGCAACGCAAATTATGTAGTCAGATAGTGCTAGTTTTTTAATTATTTTAACCAATAGAAAGTTAAAAATATTAACCTTTCCATTGGTGATCTCACTCGGCCATGACTCAAAATGCACAGTTTCAAACCCTGATTTTGCAAGAATAGTTTTTAAACTTTGTCTATCAAAAGCATAAATATGGGCGGGAAATCCAAAGTGTTTGTAGCCTTTTTTTAATCCTTTTTTGTGTAAAAATCTTTTAAACCTTGTGCTAATTCCGCCATGATGAGGGACATGGATAAATATATATCCACCTTGTTGCATATGGCTACCGCACTCAGTTAGAACCTTTATTGGATCATACAAATGTTCCAAAACATCCAACAACAGTACGCCGTCAAATTTGATATTAGATTGATAGCTCTCTAATTGCATGTTATGAACTTTAATACCGGTTTTTTCTTTGGCAATTTTTGCACCAACAGAGCTTATTTCTACCCCTTCAGAACGATATCCATTTTCTTCTAATAATTTAACTGTTAGTCCAATATCACAGCCAACATCTAAAACAGACGAACCTTTGTTTAAGAATTTTTTTACAAGTTTGACGTTTTCTTGCACTAGATAATAATGCAATTCTTTATTATTTTTCCAGCTTTCATAACTCCAGTTATCGTACTTGGATAAGTCCTTCCAGTCATCACCCTCATATAGTTGTAGTAACTCCTTTTCAATCAGTCTGGGCGATGCATATTCGATATTGCAGTTTAGGCATTTGTAAAAGCCAATACCATCATCCCGTTTATAAATTAACGTATTGTTTGTATTACTTTCACAGGTGGGGCAGTTAACCTTTTCATATTTACTATTCATGATATTTTTTTATAAGCATTAAGCGTTCTATTTGCTGTATTTTCCCAGCTAATCATCTGAGATTTTTTAAATCCATTTTCTGATATTTTAATGTGTAATTCCTGTTTTTCAGCAAGTGTTTGAATACCTTGTGATATTTCTTTTGAGTTTGTTGGATCGTTAAGAATAATAGCTTCATCCTTATCCAGGTGTTCGCTAAATCCGCAGTATTTAGCGCTACTTACAATAACTGGCAATTTGTGTGACATCGCTTCAAGCACAACCATGCCGTAGGTGTCACCAAGTGTGGGATGGATAAAAGCATCAGCCACGGGATAGAGTTCGCTCATATTTTTAATAACGCCTATGAAGTGTGTATTGCTATGTACAGTAGGTGAGTTTATTTCAATGGCTTTTGGATTGCCACTGCCCGCAACAACAATATGAATGTCTTTATTGTTGAGTATTTCCAAAGCCTTAATAATGGCCGGTAGTCCTTTTCTTTTAAAGCCATGGGCAACAAAAAGCAGAATAAATGCAGATTCTGGAATGTGATATTGCTCTCTAAAATTTTTACGTAATTTGGCTATTTTTTCATCACTAGTTGGCTGAATTTCAATACCAGGATGGGCGATAGTAATATGGCTTTTAAGTTTGGGGTAGCTTTCTAAAATATTACGAGATAAGTATTCAGATACGCTAATAAAATGCCGATTGGGTAGCAGCTTCATTTGTTTATTTTCTAACCATAAGTAGGCTATTTTTCTAGGACTTAGCAGGGTGTTTGCCCAGCGTAATATTTTTCTAATACCTTTGACCTGAGTCCATTTTGTTTTAACGCAGGGCACATGAAGAGTGTAAATGTTAGCATGGGTCGCCATATCGTGAGAGTGGACAATATCAAACTTACCCTGTGTGGCGCGTTTAGTTAGATATGAGAATAATAACTGATTAATATATCTTGGCTTGTTCAACCATTGAGGTATTTGGTGAAAGGTGATATTCTTTGATGATTCGGAGTTATGCTGTGAAAAAACATGAACTTCATGAGCTTTACTCAGTCTATTAGTAAGCTCTACGCAATAGCGCTCCGCGCCGCCGCCAGAGCTACTAAAGTTGCGGATTAGTACAGCAACTTTTAGTTTTTTTTCAGGCATGGTTATCTTCGTACTTACTAAGAATTTTCATTAAAAATAAGTGAAAAAAAGTGCGATGTGTAATTGGCACTCTTGATAAAGTTAGCAAGTCATCACCATGCACTACACGTCCACGATTAACCGTGGTTGCGGTGCTGTATCCTGCATCTTTGGTAATGGCGATAATTTCATCATTGTAATTACCATAAGGATAGCAAAAATGACTAATCGAGCAATCAAACTGTCTTTCAAGATCAAGCTTAGATTGTGTAATCTCTTTAGTTGCTGTTTTAATGTCACTTTCAGTAAGTCGTATATGATTTTGAGTGTGTGATCCAATTTCCATGCCATTATTGATCCACTCTTTAATTTCATTTTCATCCATTAAAGGATTTTCATCAATGCCTTTTTTAAGATCCCAATGATTGATGCCACCAATATTTTGGCTGATAATATAACAGGTTGCACTAAATCCATTTTTTTTTAGAATTGGTAGCGCTTCTACCAGATTATTTTTAAAACCATCATCAAAAGTGATACCCACAACCTTGCCAATTTTTTTACCCGTCAAGTAGGGCTGCAACTCTCCTATACTAAGCCCTTGATAGCCCATTATTTTTAAAAGCCACATTTGCAATTTAAATAATTTTGGCGGTACGTGTAAGCTGCGCATGACAGTGCCTTTTGGCATAGCTGCGATACTGTGATACATAAGGATAGGAATGGGTTTTTGTAGCATTGGTCGATTATATCAAATATATTGAATCATGCATTTATAATAAGCCCCTATGAAGATATTAATTGAACTTCCAACTTGGTTGGGAGATTGCGTAATGGCAACGCCAGCGATTGAAAATATCGTAAATTTTAACAATGACGTGCAAATCACATTTATTGGCTCTTTTGTATCGATTGAAGCGCTGAAAAATCATCCAAAAGTTATTAAAACAGTGGTTTTAGATAAGAAATATAGAGTTTTATACAAAACTGCAAGAAATTTAGGCGAATTTGATGTATTTTTCTCGTTTAGAGGTTCACTTCGTACAAAATTTCTGAAATTTTTAATATCAGCCAAAAACAAGTATCAATTCGATAAAAACAAGTATCAACACCGTCATCAAGTAGAAAAATACAACGATTTTATCAATGACAGTCTAGATATTAATTTTCCACCAGGAAAATTATTGCTAACCACCACCAACTCTCAATCATCAACTCAGAAGACTGTCGGTATCAATCCTGGTGCATCGTACGGCAGTGCCAAACGTTGGTATCCTGAAGAATTTGCTAAAGTGGCTAGTGAATTATCAGATCGGTATGATATAGTGATTTTTGGCGGGCCGGGTGAGGTGGATATTACCCTAGATATTGAAAAATCATTGCTCGAGAAAGGTGTTAAAAATTATCAAAACTTGGCAGGCAAAACCACCATTCCAGAGTTGATTAATCATATTTCTAATCTTGATTTATTTATCACGGGTGACAGCGGCCCGATGCATGTAGCGGCGGCTTTTGAAGTGCCAACGGTGGCAATTTTTGGCCCAACTAAAGACGATGAAACATCGCAATGGATGAATGAAAAAAGTTTAATTGTAAAGAAAAATCTAGATTGCCAGCCCTGCATGAAGCGTACTTGCCCATTAGGGCATCATGATTGCATGAAGCTCATTAAAGCAGTAGACGTACTGGATTCGGTTAAGTCCCTCTAAAGAAAAATCTTCAACGACTAAATTCTAGGTCAATTAAATGGCAAATCGTATGCCCAATAACAATATGCATTTCTTGAATGCGTGGAGTATCCTCAGCAGGAACGACTAAGTTAATATCGCAAACAGTATTCATTTCGCCACCATCTCGGCCACTAAAACCAATGGATTTGCATCCCAGTTCGTTTGCAAGTGTTAGTGCGCTAATCACATTGCCACTACTGCCACCGGTGCTAATACCAATGACCACATCACCCTTATTTGCTAATGCCTCTACTTGACGATCAAACACATGGCTATAGCCATAATCATTACCAATCGAAGTTAGTGCTGAAG
>Ga0257127_1002799_pt1 | contig 10366 bp, 13 predicted proteins | sample SI060_135mmetaG_FD_190152 | JGI IMG/M metagenome (GOLD analysis project Ga0257127, IMG submission 190152) | Marine microbial communities from Saanich Inlet, British Columbia, Canada - SI060_135m | ecosystem: Environmental > Aquatic > Marine > Inlet | place: Canada: British Columbia | collected...
ATAATTAAAATTTAATTTATCATCTTTATTAATTAATCTTAATACTTGTATTTTACGATTAAAATTAAATTTTAAATATTTTAAAAACATCTTAATATTACTTTCATCAAAATTATCTTTATCTATAGTTAAACGCTTATCATCACAGCAATTATATTCAAATGCCCTTGACATTCCTAAATCAATTCTTGCTAAATTAAATCCATCATCTTCATTTTCACATCTAAAACTAATTGTTTGTGGTTTATGAGGGTCAAGAAATTGTGGACAATGTGCTACAATCATTTTAGAACAATCAACTTTACCAATTAAATCTTTTAATTCATTACATTTAATATTAGAATATCCCCACTGTCTACACCAAAACATATTATGTTTTAAACTATTAGGGTCTAATTCATAAGATTCAAATAAATTATATGCCTCACTATCTTTTTCTTTTTTTTTATAATTAAAATTAGTAAAATAATCTCTATATTTTTTATTAACATGTTTTATAATTTCAATACCTTTTTTATCAGGATTTTTTTTTTCAATATAACCCATATATTGAGAACATAAACCTCCATGCACTATTAGAATATCATTTAATTTTATCCAAGCATATGAATTATCAATAAAAAAATTTATTTTATTCTTATCAGTAAAATATCTAAAATTTTCCTTTTTATTTTTTGGTGATGTATATGAACTATTTTCTGGATATATTATATTCATTATTTCATGATTTCCAGCAACTAATATTATATCTCCATTATATTCTTTAGCTTCATCTTTTAATCTTAATAATTCTTCAATTATATAAACATCAGAACATTCATCATCTAGAACTTCTTCAAATCTTTTTCTATGTATTAAATCACCAGTAAATATTAATTTTGTATCGTTATTTTCAATCCATTTTAATTTTTGACATTCATCATTATGTTTAATAATATAACAGCATTTACATAAATCAACTAAACAGTGTATTAAACATTCATAATCTCCATGAATATCACCAACTATAAATATATTATCATTATCATCTGATTTAAAAATACCTAAATCTATTTCTTTCATATAATTAACAAATTATAAAAATTATAAATTGTATAACATAATAAAAATTGAATTATAAATAATAATTAATAATATAATAATAAATAATATAATAATGTATTATCTGAAGTGTCCGTCTTGTGGTAATATAATCTCTAATAGAATTATTAAAATTAATGAAGAATATGACAAAATAAATAATGATTTTAAATTAAGCAATGAAGAAAAAGAAAAAAAAAGAACAGAAGCTATTAATTCATTAAAATTAAAACGATATTGTTGTAAAGTAAGAGTAATGACATTACCAAATTTAATTGATATTATTAATCCTATGAAGGATAGTTATGCATAATATTTTCTATTAAATATAATTTAATATATAAAATTTAATTATCTAAAATGGACATAAATAGAACTGAACAGATTTATAATATATTAAATAATAATAATAAAATTACAAATTCATTTCCTAATATGACAATTCAACCTATATTAAAAAATAAAAAATTTTTTTATATAAAAGTTAAAGGATTTGAAAATTTTGATAGAATTAAAATTAGAGTGAAATATTTAGATAAAAAATTTATATATTATTTATTTTTTTATGATAAAAATAATAATTTAGTATTTCCAAATCAAATAGGATATTCTAAAATTTTTAAAACTGAAAATTTAAAAAAATTATATTATAGAATAATTCTAATTTTAGATACTAGTGATTTTATTACTTGTATTCTCTAAACTACAAATTTCTGCTAATAAATTTAATTTTTTGAATTCTTTAAAAATATTTTTATCTAATTTTTTTAAAAAATATTTAATTGTTTTTAAAGACCAAATTATTTCATTAAAGTTATATTTACATAACAATTTTTCATTTATATTTATTATTAAGTATAAATATACTTTATTTTTATAAATATCAACATTATTTAAATCTATTTCATTTAATCCCCTAATTAAATTATAATCATAAAGAACATTATACACTTTTATGAGTAATTCTTTATCTTTTAAATTCATATTATTATTATTAGTAATAATATCTTATTATTTTCAATTTTTAATAAAAATTGAAATTTAATTATTATCATAGATAAAACAAAGAAATGGAAGAATTGAACCAATTTTTAAACCAATTTAAGCACTATACCAGTAAGGAAATTTTGCTTCAACTGCAAATTTTCTTTACAACTGCTAATTATAATGGTGATTTTGAATATTTAAAAAAAAGTAAAGATGATGAAAATTTTAGGTCAAATCATAATTATAATTATTTTAATAATTATAAAAAAATTTTAGAAATACCTTATTATGTATCTTTAACTGACGAACAAATTAAAATTAAATATAATTATTTTTTATTGCAAAATTATCTTAATAAAGAAAAACAAAATGAATATATCATTATGTATAATAAAAAATTATTAAGTCAAATAACTAAAATTATTGGTGATATTTTTAGAGAAAATGATTTTTACAAAGTGTATGATAATGGTTCAAAAACTTTAGATGAATTTTTGATTAATTCTAAGATTATTGTTGATAATAAATTAAATAATTTTAATGATGAAATTATTAGAAATATTTATGTATAAAAAAAATTGAAAATTTAATATAATTAAAAATAATATAATAAAAATCAATATAAATATGAATTTTGCTTACAGTGATGAATATATGTTATTAAAAATGTTTATTGATAGTGATGATGATATGTTAAAACATATTTATTCAGAAAGAGTTTTAGAACATAATGAGAAAATGGAAAAAGAATATTATGATGCTGGTTTTGATTTGTTAAATCCAGAAGAAATTATTTTAGACCAAGAAAATAATTTAAATATTGTTAAGATTAATCATAAAATTAAATGTTCTTCTAAAATAGTTAAAAAAGTATCAAATAATTTAAAAGTTAGACCAACAGGATATTATTTATATCCTCGTTCGAGCATCTCAAAACTTCCATTAAGATTAGCAAATAATACTGGAATTATTGATTCTGGTTATAGAGGAAATATTATTGGTGTCTTTGATGTAAATAAACAATTAATTAATGATAATATTCATAACATAGAAAAATATCAAAGAATATTACAAGTATGCGCTCCTAATTTAATTCCAATTATTGTTGAAATTGTGAATGATATTAATGAGTTAGATATTAATACTGAAAGAGGAGAAGGTGGGTTTGGTTCCACTGGTCTCTAAAAAAAATTTTTTTTATTAAATATTATTCATTTCATTAATAGATGGTTTTTGAATTAATTTAAAATCTTCTTCTTCTTTTAGGTTTTTAAAAGACTGGGCACTTGGAGACATTTTGGATTGATAAACAGGGAATAACTGAAAGTAATAATAATATCTATGAAAGAGGAAATTTTTCAATTTTTTTTATTTAAAATCTATATTATAGTAATATATAGATGTTATTTATTAAGGATAAAAATAAGTATAGTAATATAATAAAGGAATATTGTGGAAATATAAATGATGGATATTTAGATAATATAATAAGTGATAGTAAAAGTAAGTTATTAGTATATTGTATAAATGGATATTTTAATGAAAATGAGATTATTGGATTTATTGTTTATATAAAATCATTATCTAAAAGTATAAATAATTATTATATGTTATTATGTGGTATAGATAAAGAATATCGTGATTATGGCTATGGAAATTGTTTATTAACTGAATTTGAAAAATTTATTAAATTATCAAAATCAAAATATAGAAAAAAAGTAATATTGCATTCATTGGATGATACATTACATTTTTATACAAAGAATGAATATATTATTTCTGATTTAACTTATAAAACTATTGAAAATTATGAAGGTAAAAAATCATCTGGGTATTATTTAATTAAATATATAAATAAATTTTAATTATTTTTATTGAGATTTTCATTTAAATATTCCAAAAATTTTTGTTCTTTATTATAAAATTTGTCTTTATATTCATATAATAAAATCATATTTTTAATATTAAGTGGAAAATCAGCAAATACATATTCATCCAAATCAATATTGGGTATTAATTGAATATTATTTATTACAAAATATGGTGTTTTCGATTTTTTATTTTCACTTTGATTATAATCAAGTTTTTTTATTAAATTAATAATTTCTTCTTCATTAATTTCAATCATTGGATAATTATTGTTATTATCAATACCTGTTTCATACACAAAAATTTGCATTTTTTTATTTTAAGTTTTATTAATATATATTTATATATTTTCAATTTTTTTTATATTTAGATTAAATAAAATTAAAAAATTGAAAATATATAAATTATGTGTTAATAATTAATTATTATTAAAGATAAAAGTGTAAATAAATTAAAATGGAGATAAATACTAAATGTTCTTGTAATAAAAATGGCAGTAATAATTGTATTTTAAATTATTGTAAAAAATGTTGTAATATACAAAATTGCAATCATAATACAAAAAATAAAAATTTATTAACTAATGAAAATATATGTTCTATATGTAATATTGATGATAATAATTTAAAACATTTTTTTCATTCAACTGTAAATACAAATATTTATTATTGTAATAATTGTGATGAAGAAATATTTAAAAATGATTTTAATTTATTTTTAATAAAATATAAAAATACTATTATTACTAAAGAAATATTAAATAATATTAAAGAACATAAAAATTTTTCATATACAAAATTAAAAAAATCAAATATTGAAATAGAATGTTTTAAATGTTTTAAAATTATGAATTGTAAAAAAATAAATAAATGTTTAGATTGTAATGATATATTATGTAATAAATGTATTAAAAAAACTAAAATAAAATGTTGGAAAAGAGAATGTTATAATTGTATGAGTAATACTTGTCAGTATAATTATAATTTAAATTATTGTGAAAATTGTTATGTTGATTATAATAAAAAATTTTATGATGAATATAAAAATATACTTATTACAAATGAAATATTAAAAAATCTTAGATATAAAATAAATTTAAGAACAATGAATCCTAATTATAAAATGAATTTTTGTTGTTCTGAATGTGAAGATATAACAGGATTTAAATTTCATAATCTTATGAAATGTGTAAATTGTTTAGATGGAAAATATTATTGTAATGATTGTGTAATACAATATGAAGATGAATATTATTGTAAAAGTTGTAATAATGAATTAAATAGTGTAATTATGAGCGATGTATATAGTGATTATAATGATTATAGTGATGAAGAAAGTTATTATAGTTATAATGAAGAGTTAAAAGAATTAAATAATAAAAGATCAATTAGTCCTTTTGAAATAACGGAAGATGAAGAAAAACGTTGTAATATTTGTTTAACAAATAAAAAAAATTATGCTTGTGTTCCTTGTGGTCATTTATGTTTATGTGGAATTTGTTCTAAGAATATAAATAAGAATTGTCCTATTTGTAATAATGAAATTAATAATATTATTAGAATTTTTAATTAAATAATTTATTTTTTATAATTAAAACATTTTAAGTCATAATATTCTGTTTTATTTCTTTGCCATAAATTTATATTATCAATTGAATAAATATAATTTTCAATATCAAAAAAAGTATAATTTAATATAAATTTTTTATGTGTTTCACATAATTTAACTGTTGAAATAAAAGTTTCTTGTTTTTTTAAACTTTTAAATTCGTCCAATAAATGTTTATAAAATATTTCAGGTTTTTTAATATATTTTGAAATTTCAATTGGTATAGTATTAACTGTTTTTGGAAACTCATTTAAATCTAAAGCTTTGATAATTTGTATTTTATTATTTTGTTTATAAATAATTGATGTTGAATTCATATGATAATCATTTCCACATATTATATCGCCATGTAATCCTTCATCATTTGCTATTTGTAAAGCTTCATTCATATTATTTTTAAAATTATAATTTTCAATAATAAAAACTTTGCAAATTTTTCTCATTTGTATTTTTAATTTAATTAAAATTTTTTAAATATTATTTTTCAATTTTTATATACCTTTGAAATAATATTTATATTTTTGTAATTTAGTTTTATTTCGTTTAATAAAATTTTGATATAATTCATCCCATTTAACACACCATTCCCCTTTAGAATAATTGCTATTTTTTAAAATATAATTACTTGATGATACATAAGGTCTTCTCATTGTTTTTCCTCCCGAACAAAAGAAAACCATATCTAAAACATTTTGTTTCATTACCCACTCATAACTATCACAACTAAATTCCATAAACCATTTAAATCCTTCTTTTGGTGATATTTGGCTTAAATTCATAAAATTACCCATAACCATTAATCTTTCAATATGGTGTAAATATCCAGTTTCAAAAGCTTTAATAATACAATCATCAATAGGTTCAATACCAGTTTCTCCTTCATACCATTTTTTATTTAATTTTTTACTATTTCCAAAATAATTTTTACCATCAAAATTAAAATATTTATAGCAATATCTTTGATATTCTCTCCAAAACAATTGTCTAATATATCCTTCATAACTGTTCATTGGAATTTTTTTTATTTTTCTAAGTTTATCAATAATTTCTGTTGGATTAATTAAACCAATATTGATTGATGTTGATAAAAGAGAATGAAACATAAAATCATTTTCAGTGTTAATATAATCTTGATAATCTCCAAATGATTTAAATTTTTTATCAATAAAATTTTTTAACCAATTATTAGCTGTTTTATGAGAAATTGGAAACATAAAATCATCTGTTGTTCCATAATTATTTTTAAAATTTTTATTTACATATTTTGATGCTTCATCTATATATTTTTTATCACTTGAATTAGATGGACCACCTGGAATTTTTGTTCCTTTAGGCATTTTTTTTCTATTTTCTTTATCTTGGGATTTAATTTTTGGTATAATATCTACAATACCTTTACCCCACATATAAAAACCATTAAAGAAAAATTTGTCTGTTTTCTTTCTATGTAATTCATATTCTTCATTTGTTAATAAAAAATTGGGTGTTTCTAATATTTCATATTTACCTTTTAATTTTAATAATTTCATATCATTTACGGGGTCAAAAATATGATATTCATTTAATTTTGGTTTTTCATTAAATTCATAATATTTAACTTTTCTTTTTTTCTTTTTTAAATAATCATAATAATATTTCATAGACGCTCTATGTAATAATAATTTTTTCTTATTATAATTATAATCCTTAAAATAATGTGGATGTTCCCATAATACTATTTCATATTCTTTATCAATATACTTAACATCAAATAACTGATTTGGTAAAATAAGAAATTCCATTATAATTATACATAATATTTAATTATTATAAATATTAAATTAAAAAAAAATTATTTATGATAATAATTTGTGAATATAAATACTGTCATAATAATTATCAAATTTTAATATATAATATTTAATAAATTTTTCTAAATTTTCATTTATCTTATTATCAAATATAGTTTTACAAATATTTATTAATTCACACATTATGTTAATAGAAATAAAATCTTTTGGTAATTTATTATCATACATTTTTATAATTTTTAATAATTTGGATAATTCATTTCTTATATGTAATTCATTATTATTGTTTGATATTGTATATTTTAATATTTTATTTCTTGTTTTAATAATTTCATTATTGAAATCTTCTTTACTTAAAGTAAAAAACAGCATTTTATTTATTGGTTATAAAAATATAAAAAATTCAATTTTTATTTATAAAATTATTCATTTTATAAATTTAGTAATAATTCCTCTTCATTATCTTTTTCATATTCTTCAATAATTAAATTTTTTAATTTTAATATTTTTAATTTATTATCTTCAATAAAATTACTAATTTTATTTTTTATATTAAATGTAATTAATTATAAATTTATATAATAATAATAATGAATAGAATTAACTTGATAAATGTAATTGAAAAATATGTAAAATTTGTTAAAATAAATGATATATATAATATAAAAGATATTGAAGTAATTATAAATGAAGAAAAATTAAATAGTTGGGATTTAAAACATTTAAAAAAGGTAATAAATAAGATAATTAATGATGAAGAATATAAAATGATTGATGATGGTGAATTATTATCAAATAATAGAGAGAGTGTGATAATTAAAGAATATAATGATGAAGAATTTGAAATAATAAAAAATAATTATTTTAGGATTAGAAATATTATATCACCACCTCAAAGGTCTCCAATGTGGTTTGCTTTAAGAAATAAAGTTATATCTGCTTCAGATGGAGGATGTGCTTTAGGTTTAAATAAATATGAGCCACAGTATAAATTTGTTTATAAAAAAGTATTTGGTTCAACATTTATAACAAATAATGCGTGTTATTGGGGTAAATGTTATGAAGATGCTGTTGTTCGTTCATATGAATATTTAAATGATTGTGTGGTTGAAGAATTTGGTTTATTACCAAATGAAAAACAAAAATATATTTCCGCTTCTCCGGATGGTATAGTTTATCCATTTAGAAAAGATGGTAGTAAAAGTCATATTCCATCAAGAATGCTTGAAATCAAATGTGTTGTTTCAAGACAATTAAAATTTGAGGGTGGTATATATGATAATATGTGTCCTCAATATTATTGGGTTCAAACTCAATTACAAATGCAAACGACAGATGTTGGTGAATGTGATTTTGCTCAATATAAATTAGAAGAATATTCAAATAAAGAAGATTTTTTAGAAGATACTCATAATGATTGTGATTTTAAAAGTAAAGAAAAAAATTTAGAAAGGGGATTATTAATTGAGGTATTACCAAAAATTTTAGAACCCAGTGATTATTTGGAGGATAATATGGATGGGTATTTAAAGATGCAAACATTATATGATAAAGCAAAATCAATATTTCCTCCTAAATTGGATTTAACATTAACAGAAATGGATGAATGGATTGAAGAATTAAAAACAAAATTAGAAAATAATGAAATTTATGATGAAATACAAGATGATAAAGGAGATATTACATCAACAATATATTTTGGATTTCATAAAGTTAAATATTATAGAATAATTGAGAGAAATTGCACTTTAATAGTAAAAGATGATAAATGGTTTGAAGATAAAATACCAGTATTTAAAAGTGTATGGGATAATGTATTATTTTTAAGAGAAAATGAAAAAATAGCACAACAATGGAAAAATTATATTGATAGTATGTTTAGAAAAAACAATAAATCTATAATGGAAAAGTTATATAATTTAACTGAAATAAAAATACCAAACTAATTTAACACATTTAACTGTTAAAAATTATTTTAATCAAGAAATAGATTTATCAAATAATATAAATTTAACACATTTAACTTTTGGATATTATTTTAATCAAGAAATAGATTTATCAAATAATATAAATTTAACACATTTAACTTTTGGATGTAAATTTAATAAAGAAATAGATATTCCATTAAATATTAAAAGTTTTAATATGTTAAGATGTGATAATCAATATATAATTGATAATTTACATAATAATATTGAAGAATTAAAAATATATGAAACTAATTTAAATTTAGATAATTTACCTAATAGTATTAAACAATTATATATTGATGATTATGAAAAAGAATTAAATAATCTTCCTAATTCAATTGAATATTTAGAAATAACAAATTATAAATTAAAAATAAAAAAAATACCTAAAACTCTTAAAACAATTAAATGTAATAGATATTATCCATATATTGATGATTTTAAAGATTATGAAGTTGTTTATAATTAAAAATTGAAAATTTATATATATTAAAATTAATAATAAAAATGGAAAATAATTACTGGATTTTAGATGATTGGTTAATATTTAAACCTGAATTTAATGATAAATTAGATGAATATTATGATATGATTAATAAATATAATAAAATAATATTTAGTAATTATGATGACTCACTTATTGCTATTGAAAATAATAATAGATTGATTAATAAAGACAATTTTATTGGATGTGAATTTAATCAAGAAATAGATTTATCAAATAATAATAATTTAACTGATTTATATTTAGGATATGATTTTAATAAAAAAATAGATTTATCAAATAATATAAATTTAACACATTTAACTTTTAAAGGGTGTTTTAATAAAGAAATAGATTTATCAAATAATATTAATTTAACACATTTAACTTTAGGAAATAATTTTAATCAAGAAATAGATTTATCAAATAATATAAATTTAACACATTTAACTTTTGGATGGAATTTTAATCAAGAAATAGATTTATCAAATAATATAAATTTAACACATTTAACTTTTGGACAATGTTTTAATAAAGAAATAGATTTATCAAATAATATTAATTTAACACATTTAAGT
>Ga0257127_1002810_pt1 | contig 10336 bp, 7 predicted proteins | sample SI060_135mmetaG_FD_190152 | JGI IMG/M metagenome (GOLD analysis project Ga0257127, IMG submission 190152) | Marine microbial communities from Saanich Inlet, British Columbia, Canada - SI060_135m | ecosystem: Environmental > Aquatic > Marine > Inlet | place: Canada: British Columbia | collected...
CTCTATATAGTTGTTTTTCATTTGGTTTTATCACCACTCATTGTAACCAATGGGGGCCAGACACGCTTCTAATTTTGGCCTGTGTAGCCTGTAATTCAACTCAGTTGGGGAGTTTTGCAATTACCTCCTGGGCATCTTCCAAATAATCTTACGGTCACCAATATCAGAGCAGGGAATTCGAATTCACGGAACCCCGTACTGGCTTCGTTCGCTTATCAGATTATCCCTTATCGAGGGTTTGGGTCAGGGATTTTACGTGCCTTGGAGAGTCACCCCGCTATCGATTTTGTTGATGATCGTGAGGGTAATCTCTTTAAGTGCATCATTAAGCGATGATTACTCTTCTCCTCTTACCCCGTAAGTCGCCATACCGGTAGTGTTATAGCCACCATCGACATAAGTAATCTCACCGGTCATGCCGGATGCCAGATCAGAACAGAGGAATGCACCCACATTACCCACCTCATCAATGGTGACGTTGCGGCGTAGTGGCGAGTTCTTCTCGGAGTAGTCGAGCAGCAGGTTAAAGTCACCGATGCCTTTTGCTGCCAAAGTCTTGATCGGACCGGCAGAGAGGCCGTTGACACGAATCTGGTCGGGCCCAAGGTCAGCAGCCAGTGCGCGTACGCAGGCCTCTAGGCTGGCCTTTGCCAATCCCATTATATTGTAGTGGGGGATGGAGCGGATGGCTCCAAGATAGCTCAGAGTGAGCATAGAGCCATTGCGTCCCGCCATCATCGGCAGTGCCTCACGAGCCAGTGCAGCAAAGCTGTAGGAGCTGATGTCGTGCGCAATCATGGAACCTTCACGTGTCACAGAATCAACAAAGCGACCATCGAGTTCACCTTTGGGGGAGTAGGCGACGGAGTGGACTAGGCAATCCAATCCATCCCAATGCTCGGCCAGAGTTTTGAAGGTGTTGCTGATATCTTCATCACTACCGACATCACAAGGGATCGCAATGTTGCTGTCCAGTTCTGCCGCAAATTTTTGCGCACGCCCCTGCAACTTCTCCCCCTGATAGGTGAGTGCAATCTCCGCACCTTCACGGTGCATCGCCTTGGCAATACCCCAGGCAATAGAGCGGTTACTGGCAACGCCGATGATCAGTGCTTTTTTACCCTGCATGAAACCCATGACAAATCCTCTTCCAATATTCTCTAAATGTAATGTTGAGTAATTCTGATATGATTCAGGCCATCCAAAAGACCTTACTGAATGGCGAATATTCTACACAGACAACGTGAATAGTAACAGGGTAAAAAGATGCGGAATATCAAAATGGCTACTTGCAGCTCTGTTGTATGGCCTGTTTCCGCTGTTGGCTTCGGCAAACTGGAATAGCCCCTACTCAGAGGAGGGGGTGGAATCGCAAGTGCTCTACTCCTCTTTTTCAGGTCGTCCCAAACATTTGGATCCGGCGCGCTCCTACAGCTCCAATGAGTACACCTTTATCGGGCAGATTTATGAGCCACCGTTGCAGTACCACTATCTGAAGCGACCTTATCAGTTGGAACCACTGGGGGCGGTAGAGATGCCGAAGGTCACCTACCTAGATCAACAGGGAGATCCACTGCCAAAGGATGCTTCAATCGAGCAGATTGTCTACTCACTCTATGAAATTACCCTTCGAGAGGGGGTACAGTACCAACCTCATCCCGCTTTTAGTCCTGTGGATGAGGTGCTATTGGACCGCATGGAGCAGTTGAGTGACTTTCCACAGCCGGGAAGTCGTACCCTCACTGCAGATGACTACATCTATCAGATTAAACGTCTGGCTCACCCCGCAATTCACTCACCGATTTTTGGGTTAATGACAGAGTATATTGTTGGCCTTCAGGGGTTACGGGATCAGCTTAAAGAGGCTCGCAAGGAGAGTCCTGAACAGTGGCTTGACCTGCGAAAATTCCCTCTGGAGGGGGTGGAACGGGTTGATGAACAGACTTATCGCATCAAAATCAAAGGGAAATACCCGCAATTTCTCTATTGGCTGGCGATGCCATTCTTTGCTCCGATGCCGTGGGAGGTCGAGCAGTTTTATGAAAGGCCGCAATTAAAACAGAAGAACATTACGCTGGACTGGTACCCGGTAGGGACAGGCCCCTTTATGCTCACAGTCAATAACCCCAATCGAAAAATGGTGCTGGAGCGTAACCCCAATTACCATGCGGACTTCTACCCGAACGAAGGTGAGGCGACTGATCAGGCACAGGGGTTGCTGGAAGATGCCGGTCAACCCATTCCGTTCCTGGACCGTATAGAGTTCAGTCTTGAGAAAGAGACCATTCCGTACTGGAACAAGTTTCTCCAAGGCTATTATGATGCCTCGGGCATTAGTTCAGACAGCTTTGATCAGGCCGTTCAACTCTCCGGCAGTGGTGAGGCGCAACTGACCCCCGAAATGGAACAACAGGGGATGCGCCTGCAGACCTCGGTCTCTACCTCAATCTACTACATGGGGTTTAATATGGCAGATCCTGTGGTTGGTGGGACGAGTGAACGGGCACGCAAGCTGCGTCAGGCTATCTCAATTGTGGTTGATTACGAAGAGTACATCTCAATCTTTGCCAATGGGCGGGGTATACCGGCACAAGGGCCGTTACCCGCCGGGATATTTGGTCATCAAGCCGGAGAAGCGGGGATTAATCCAACCGTCTACCGTTGGCAGCAGGGTAAACCGGTGCGGCGCTCTATTGATGAAGCAAAGGCGCTGCTGGTTGACGCGGGTTACCCCAATGGACGAGATGCCGAGAGTGGTAAACCGCTCACCCTCTATTTTGATGTGACCGCCAGTGGACCTGACGATAAGGCAAGGATGGATTGGTACCGTAAACAGTTTGAGAAGATTGATCTGCAACTGGTGATCCGTAATACCGACTACAATCGCTTTCAGGACAAAATGCTCAATGGGAGTGCGCAGATCTTTCTCTGGGGGTGGAATGCAGACTATCCCGATCCAGAGAACTTCCTTTTTCTGCTCTATGGTCCCAACGCCAAGATGGAAAAGAATGGAGAGAACGCCGCCAACTACAGCAACCCTGAGTTTGATCGACTGTTTGAGCAGATGAAGAATATGGAGAATAGCCCCGAACGACAGCAGGTAATCCATCAGATTATGGCAATCTTGCAGGATGATGCACCATGGCTCTGGGGATTCCATCCCAAGAATTTTGGTCTTTACCACCGCTGGTACCGTAATACCAAACCTAACCTGATGGCGAACAATACCCTCAAATACGCGCGGCTAGATCCTGTGGAGCGTAACAAAATGAGAAAAGAGTGGAACGACCCAGTGCTGTGGCCACTGTGGGGAGGAGGACTATTGATGATGGCGCTGGTGGTGCCGGCATGGCTGGGAATTCGTCGTAAAGAGCGGCAGTCGTTGCGGGTAGAGGTGAAGTAGGATGCTGAACTATATCCTGCGCCGTATCCTCTATGCCATCCCGATTCTGGTGGGGGTTAATCTGATCACCTTCTTCCTCTTCTTTGTGGTCAATACCCCGGATGATATGGCACGGATGCAGCTGGGAATGAAGCATGTCACTCCAGAGGCGATTGATAACTGGAAGCAGGAGCGGGGTTATGATCGTCCGCTGTTTTGGAATGATGCTGCCGCTGGTGCAGGGCAGGCGACAGAAACCCTGCTCTACAGCGAATCGACCAAGCTGTTCCGCTTCGATTTCGGGGTGGCCGACGATGGACGTGATATCGGAGGTGATATCCGTGAACGTATGGGACCCAGTCTGGCCATTGCGGTACCCACTTTTATCCTCGGGCTGATGGCCAATATCACCTTTGCTCTGTTGATGGTCTTTTTTCGTGCCACCTACCTTGAACTCTCCGGCGTGGTGTTAACGGTTGTATTGATGTCGATCTCCGGCCTCTTCTACATCATTGGAGGACAATTTGTGGTGGGTAAACTGATGCACCTGGTGCCGATCTCCGGCTACGAGAGTGGGTTGGATGCCTTCCGGTTTGTACTTTTGCCGGTGGCGATTGGGGTGATCTCCGGTATCGGTTCCGGAGTACGCTGGTATCGCACTATTTTTCTGGAAGAGATGGGGAAGGATTATGTACGTACGGCCCGTGCCAAGGGGCTACCCGAAGGACGGGTGCTGTTCCACCATGTGCTGCGTAACGCAATGATCCCCATTCTGACCGGGGCTGTGGTGGTACTGCCATTGCTGTTTATGGGGAGTTTGATTACTGAATCCTTTTTCGGGATTCCCGGTCTGGGAAGCTACACCATTGAGGCGATCAATGCACAGGACTTTGCCATTGTACGGGCGATGGTCTTTCTGGGGGCAGTACTCTATATCATAGGGCTGCTTTTGACCGACCTCTCTTATACCTTGGTAGATCCCAGGGTGAGGCTCTCATGAGTGCTCTCTATGCATTAGTGGGTGCCAAGCCACTCTTTCTCTGGACTGATCTGTTGATCTGGTTACTTGTAGCCGTGATTCTGTTTGGTGTCTCCTATACCCGCAAACGTCCCCACCTGTTGGCACCGTGGCATCGGGTGGCACGCAGTCGTTTGGCCATGGGGTCTTTGGTGGTGCTACTGGTCTATGTGGTGATTGGCCTGCTTGACTCAATCCACTATCGTCCTGCACTGGAACAGAGTGAACCGGGTGATGAGATCCACTATGCAGTTGAGGCACGTACAGTGCTTGATTGGTTAGTCGGTGACCTGCGTGAAGCGAGCGAGAAGAGCTACTCCGCACCGATGGCGACACACCTCTATAGTCGTGAAAATGTAGAAGGAGAGCAAGGTGTTACGCAGCGAGACTATCCTCGTCTGAAATATGGGGGCAACCACCTGCAAGATCCGCAGCAGCGTAGTGGCGATATTACCCAATCTCTGTTGTTGGGTAGTGTGCAGGGGCTGTTGCTCTGGTCGTTAATTGTGCTGATGTTGGTGCTCTGGCTACGGTATCGAAAAGGCGGTTCGCCGCTCCAACGGATCGTCACTCTGCTGCGTGGTCATGCAGATGTGAGTGAGAAGCAGCCTCTTCCCTGGCCAACGATCCTCTGGGTGACTGCGCTGGTTTCTGTGTTGTTGATGATGGCGATCCAGCTGGGGGTGAAATACCATATTCTCGGTACCGATAAAGTGGGACAGGATGTCTTTTATCAGGCAGTAAAGAGCATTCGTACCGGCTTGGTGATTGGTACCCTCACCACCTTGATCATGCTCCCTTTTGCAGTGATGTTGGGAATTATGGCGGGCTATTTCCGTGGCTGGATAGATGACCTGATCCAGTACACCTACACCACACTCAACTCAATCCCCGGCGTACTGTTGATCGCAGCTGCAATTTTGATGATTCAGGTCTATATTGATAATAATGCACTCCTATTTGAGACCACCGAAGAGCGCTCGGACCTGCGTTTGTTGTTCCTCTGTATTATCCTCGGGGTCACCAGCTGGACAGGTCTCTGCCGACTGCTACGTGGTGAAACTCTGAAACTGCGAGAGATGGACTACATTACCGCATCCCACGCCTTCGGAGTGAGTCATCTGCGCATTATTACCCGTCATATTCTGCCGAATGTAATGCATGTGGTATTGATCTCGGTCGTGCTCGACTTCAGTGGGCTGGTACTGGCTGAAGCGGTACTCTCCTATGTCGGGGTTGGGGTCGACCCCACTATGCATAGCTGGGGCAATATGATCAATGGGGCACGACTGGAGATGGCGCGCGAACCGGTGGTGTGGTGGACCTTGCTGGCCTCTTTCCTCTTTATGTTTGTATTGGTGTTGGCTGCAAACCTCTTTTCCGATGTGGTACGAGAGGCGTTTGATCCAAGAGTGCAGAGTCGGGGAGAGAGATTTTGAATGCAAAATCTGAAAACCGATCGATGCAAGGTGGAGCAACATCGCAAAGTGGAGCAACAAACTTGACTCAATCTCCACTGTTGAGAATAGAAAATCTGCAGGTCTGGCTATCGAGTCGACAACAGACGGTTCGTGCAGTAGATGGCATCTCGTTACAGATAGAGCGTGGTGAGACCTTTGCGCTGCTTGGTGAGTCGGGGTGTGGTAAATCGATGACCGCACTCTCCATTATGCAACTGCTGCCCGAAGTTGCTCTTAAACGGGCCAGTGGTGAGATATTGCTGGAAGGGGAGTCACTGCTAGACCTCTCGGAGCGACAGATGCGTAATGTGCGCGGTGGCCGGATTGCAATGATCTTTCAGGAACCGATGACCTCACTCAATCCGGTGATGACGATTGGAGAACAGGTGGGAGAGGTGCTCCGACATCACCAGAAATTGCGCGCAAAGGCAGAGCAGCAACAGGCGATTCAGTTGCTGGAGGATGTAGGGTTGCCTAACCCGCAACAGCGCATTCACGACTATCCTCATCAGCTCTCGGGTGGAATGAAACAGCGGGTGATGATTGCCATTGCATTGGCTGGTGAACCCGATCTGCTGATTGCCGACGAGCCCACAACAGCACTCGATGTCACCATACAGGCGCAGATTTTGGATCTGCTGCGTCAGCTGCAGCTGCAGCGAGGAATGGCCATTTTGCTGATTACCCACGATTTAGGGGTAGTGGCGGAGATGGCAGACCATGTGGGCGTGATGTATGCTGGTCAACTAATTGAGAGTGCAACGCGTGAACAGCTCTTTACCTGCCCGGCTCACCCCTATACCCGACGGCTTTTTGATGCACTGCCAGACCGTAGTAAAAGAGATCAGCCTCTGACAGTGCTTCATGGTGTGGTACCTGCGCTGACCACAGCCTTTAAAGGGTGCCGCTTTGAGAGTCGATGTGATCAGGGGTGGGGGCTGTGTCAGCAGATAGAGTCTGAATGGTATCGCGCGAGTAGTGGTCAGCAGGTGCGCTGTCATCAGTTGAATCCTGAAATCAAGCAACCTATTCCAGATCAAATACCTGCAGAAACGGTATCAGTTCTGAGCGAGGTTGCAGCAGGAGGGGAGGAGTTATTAACAATTGAGAAACTCAAAGTTCACTTTCCGATCCATAAAGGGTTCTTTCACCGAACGGTTGGGCAGGTCAAAGCAGTTGATGGCGTTGACCTCACGATAGCCAGAGGCAAGACAGTGGCACTGGTGGGGGAGTCGGGCTGTGGAAAGACCACCGTGGGCAAAACCATATTACGCCTGCAAGAGTCTACAGCAGGCTCGATCCGGTTTTCTGGTGAAGAGCTGACAGCGTTACAAGGTAAGGCGCTGCATAAAGTGCGTTCACATCTGCAGATGATCTTTCAGGACCCTTACTCTTCCATGAACCCCCGGATGATGGTGGGAGATATTATCGGGGAGGGGATGGATGCCCTGGGAGAGATAACCCCCGTGAATAAGCGCTCAAATAAGTCCTTAGAAAGATCCTCTGTTGAGCCACGACAGCAACGTATTGAATCACTGCTGGAACAGGTGGGTTTAAGCCCCGATATGGTCAACCGTTATCCGCATGAATTCTCAGGAGGGCAGCGTCAGCGCATTGCGATTGCCCGAGCCCTGGCAGTCAATCCGCAACTGATCATCTGTGACGAACCAACCAGCGCACTGGACGTTTCGGTACAGGCGCAAATACTCAATCTGCTGCGCAAGCTACAACAGCAGCAGAATCTCTCCTACCTTTTTATTACCCACAATTTATCCGTAGTCTCCTGGTTTGCACAAGAGGTAGCCGTGATGTACCTCGGAAAGATTGTGGAGTATGGGACGGTAGAGGAGGTGATGGCAGCTCCAAAACACCCCTATACGCAGGCGCTACTCTCGGCAGTGCCAACAGTTGATCCTGAGAGTCAAAGGGCGGTTATTCGGCTGGAGGGGGATCAGGGATCTGCAATTGATCCCCCTTCAGGATGTCCATTTCATCCACGCTGTCCGCAGGCAGCGTCACAGTGTGGTCAGAAGGTTCCAGAACAGAGGTGGGTTAGTGAGACCCATCATCTCTCCTGTCTATTGGTTGAATAGAGGCTTGTTAAGGTGTCTTTGAACTAATCTTCGACTTTGGAACCGGCAATACCCGCCTTCATCTTCAGCATACCGCGATAGATCATAGGAAACTCCTCAACAACAGATTTCTGCACAGTCTCCCGTTGCAGTAACTGATTGCTCCATGCAGAGACCCTAGAGAGGCCATCCAGTGTAGAGATACCGGCAAGATTATTAAGCAGATTGAGTCGCATAAAGAGGGGGGCAAAGGCGGCATCGACCAGTGAGAACTTCTCTCCACTAAAGAGAGGTCCAGCGGACAGAATAGACTCTATCTTCTCCAGTCGACTTTTCATGGTCTCAACTGCCTCATCAAAGGCCTCTTGATCATCCGTAGTATTCAGGGTGTAGATGGTCTCTAGACAGGAGGAGGCAAACTCAATCCAGCCACGGTGTTTCGCGCGAATCAAAGCATCGTCAGGGTGAAGACTGCCGCTGGTGGTCTCGTTGATATACTCACTGATTACAGCAGACTCAAATAGTACCTCATTATCCACCTTGAGCAGCGGAACCTTACCCAGAGGAGAGATCTCCTTGAACCAATCAGGAGGGTCCATGATATCAATATAGGTGATTGTATAGGGAAGCTGTTTCTCCTTAAGCGCAATGACCGCACGCTGTACATAAGGACAGAGTTTGAAGCTGACCAGTTCAAGATTCATAAATGACTCCTCACAAAATTGTTAACCAGAAATGGTCATTGTAAACCAAAGCTGGAAGAAATAATCTGCTACAGGAGGTTGACTCAGATGATTCTCCCTTTATAATACGCCGCCTATGCGCCCGTAGCTCAGCTGGATAGAGTACTTGGCTACGAACCAGGCGGTCACACGTTCGAATCGTGTCGGGCGCGCCATATAAGTCAAAGGCTTAGCAGAGTTTCTCTGTTAGGCCTTTTTCATTTTTAGTGCTTTCTCAATTTTTACCCCCACTTTTACCCCCACCTTCGGGATGGCTAGTAATTTGGAAGGGTGTTACAGAAAATCCTCAAACCGCTCCCCCATAATTCCCAGCTTCGCAGATATCCCCGCCAGTGATTGCTGAACCAAAGCATCATGTTCGGCTTTTAGGCGATAGAAGGTCTTCCAGTGCATTCCCTTGGGTTTGCCTCCACTCCAGTTGAGAATACCGGGCTCCCAGCCTAAACGGTCTCTAATCCTGTCTGCTTTGCGTGTTGCCCTGTCATATCCAACCTCTCTCTGACTGGGATAGGCCAGTTGGTGGCAGTGGCGGCAGGCAAATATACTGCCACTATAGAGAAGTGCTACCCGCCTTCCACATCCTCGGGCAGGGCAGATAAACCAAGGCCTCTGGCCACCAAAGGCACAATCACTCCAGTTTAGTTCGACGGGATAGTGTCTATCCTGCCACTCTTCGCTACCACTTCGATGACGGTATTTGAGTACAATCTGATCACTCTCCGTTCGGATCTGGATAGATGATGTAACCTCGCCATTGCGTGACCACTGCCAACTATAGGATTGGTTCAATTTGAGCATTCCATCACGATGCAATCTGCGCACATCCAGTTTTCTGTGATCGTCGGTAGTATCTTTGGCACCGTAGTACCACTGCCTTCCACTTCCTAAACCGCCCATGTTGGATTCCTCCAGCTTTTTACCGAAATCATTTGGGAACTTGCACCTTTTGGATACGCATTATGGGTATTCATTAAACTCTCCAGAATGTTATGGAATAGGAACAAACTGTTCGCACTCTCTGAATGTGGTTCGCCATAGTCCGGCAATGTCCTCGACCTCTCCGCGTTGGCAGTGGCCCAGAAACGGATGGTCAATAGGATTGAAGTAATCACAGTCACCGCAACGAATCACAGTGGGGCGGGGGATTGAATGATGATTGATGCGGTTGATACACCATGGGCAGCTCAAAACCTCATCCTCCATCCATAACCAGATGGGACCACACTGTTTGCAGGTGGCCTTATAGATAAAGTGTTCGGGGATCTCCCCTCGTATCATCGCCTGGCGCTGCACCACGGCTCGGGCAAAGGCATCTAGTTCCTCGATGCTGAGCAATCCCTGATGCCATTGTTGGATCTCCTCAGCATCAAGGCCATCTCTGATCTCTATGGGAGAGATGGGGAGTTGAGCCGTGATGTGGGAAAGTACCTCCAAAAATTTGGAATCACCCTCCGCAGAATACGCACTATCCGCAATATCAGAGATGTGCTCGATTTTTGCAGGCAGAGGATCTTTGATGATAATGCCCGGCTCCTCCACTGAGCCTGCCAATAGTGAGCGCCAACTCATTGCCAGCGCTCCCGGATCTCCTGTCGCACAATCACGGTGGGGGATGGGTCTTCCGGGACCATGACTGACGGCTTCCAGTTCTAGTACATAAC
>Ga0257127_1002820_pt1 | contig 10322 bp, 10 predicted proteins | sample SI060_135mmetaG_FD_190152 | JGI IMG/M metagenome (GOLD analysis project Ga0257127, IMG submission 190152) | Marine microbial communities from Saanich Inlet, British Columbia, Canada - SI060_135m | ecosystem: Environmental > Aquatic > Marine > Inlet | place: Canada: British Columbia | collected...
ATGCTGCGACAATATATATCGCTTCAACTGTACAATGTCCCGCAGATGATATTTTGGTTATAGTTGATAAACCAATCTATCTAATGGAGGGAGATGTTTTAGAAGGTGGTGCGAGTGCAGCTACAGCAGATATTTTCATTTCATACGAGGTTATAGATGATGCGTAGTAATACTAATAATAACCGAAGGAGTATATAATATGGCATATCTTAGAACGGGAACAGATGGCGGCAGACAAGGAAGTTCATTATTAAGAAATCGCATAATGGATATTCGGGGTGACCTTGCAACAGGAGGAAGGCTTGTTTTGTCAACTACTGAGCCAACCGTTGTCGATGGTAATGAGCTGGGCCGAATAGATTTTCAGGCTCCATTGGATACTGCCGGAACTGATGCGATATTAGTTGCTGCATCCATATACGCAGAAGCAGATGCAACATTTTCTGCCTCTGTCAATTCAACTGATTTGGTATTTGCCACGGGTGATTCTGCAACTGCATCAGAAAAACTAAGAATTGACAGTACAGGTCAGGTTACTTTTGCAGATGGTGCAATTGATGTAGATATTGCATCTCATGATGGAACAACTGGTCTGAAATTAGGTGGAACGCTCGTTACTGCAACCGCAGCTGAAATTAACTACTTAGCCGGTCAAACCTGGCACGCTGGTGCAACAGGGGCAACTGGAACTACTTTAGCTGATGGAGATAGAGTTGTAGTTAATGACGCTGGAACCATGAAACAGGTTGCATTAACGGATTTTGAAACCTATTTTGAAAGTGCACTCGACACCCTTTCAAATGTTACTACAGTTGGTGATTTAAATGCTGGTTCAATCACCTCTGGATTTGGTTCTATTAATAACGGTTCTTCAACTATAACTACGACAGGAGCTTTAGCGGCAGGAACTGTTGATACAGGACAGGGAGCAAATGAACTGTACTCCATGAATCAAGCTGTTACTACTACTTCAGGTGTTACTTTCGCAACTATAACTACGACAGGAGCTTTAGCGGCAGGAACTGTTGATACAGGACAGGGAGCAAATGAACTGTACTCCATGAATCAAGATGTTACTACTACTTCAGGTGTTACTTTCGCAACTGTTAATACAGGACAGGGAGCAAATGAACTGTATGATATGAATCAAAACGTACTGACATCTACAAATGTCCAGTTTGCTGGAGGTGGTTTTGGTACGGCAGGGGCTGCCGGAGAAGTAAGAGCTACATCTAATATAACAGCGTATTACAGTTCAGACAGAAGGTTAAAAGAAAATATTAAAAAAATCTCAAATGCTTTGAAAAAATTAGAATCCATCAATGGAGTTAGTTTTGATTGGACGGACGAACATATTGAATCTCGCGGAGGAGAAGATGGATATTTTGTTAATAAACATGAGGTTGGAGTGATTGCTCAGGAAATCAAAGAAGTGCTTCCTGAAGTAGTTCGTGAAAGAGATGATGGATATCTTGGAGTAAAGTATGAGGGGATAATCCCACTTTTGATTGAAGCAATTAAAGAACTTAAACAAGAAGTAGAAGAATTAAGGAATTAAATGTCAATATCAGCTTCCGGCCCTATAAGTTTATCACAAATTGCAGCGGAGTACGGTGGTTCAACTCCTCACTCATTATTGGAGAATAAATAATGACGTTACAAACATCAGGCGCAATATCACTAGCTAATATTCAGGAAGAGTTCGGCGGGTCTCATCCTATCGCCATTAGTGAATACTATGGTAAAGATACAGTACCTGCCTCAGGTGCTATTAGTATTGGTAATTTCTATGGTACTTCCAATGCCCCAATTATATCTTCTATAGTTGGAACTTTGTGGCAAGGAGCATCTGGTAATTTAATTATTTCTTCCGCAGATTTTACCTCTCTAATAGACATTGAGTATTATGAAGGGGCTACACTCCTTGCAACAGTTAGTAATATAACACCTTCTAGTGGAGCTGCTACTGTAGCCACTCCTTCCGCAGTATATAACCAAACAACAGGTGATACTATTACAATAAAACTTAAGAACTCAACCGGAATTCGGTCAGTGGGCACTGCAAAGACTGTTTCAGTGACGCCTCCAACAGGCGGCACTGTAACTAATGTTAGTAACTATCGTTGTCATACATTTACTTCTTCAGGCAATTTTGTAAATGGTATTGCTGGTCTTTCAGTTGAATGGCTGGTACAAGGTGGCGGGGGAGCAGGAGGAGATGGTGGCTCATGGCCCGGTGGAGGCGGAGGAGCAGGTGGTTTTCGAACAGGAACTGGTTTATCTGTAAGTGCAGCTACCCACGCAGTTACTATTGGTGCTGGAGGTGCGTCATCCAGTGGTGCTAATAGCGTCTTTACTTCTATAACTTCTCTTGGCGGAGGGTGGGGCGGTAGCTACGGAAATGCAGCTGCTGGGAAACCTGGTGGCTCAGGAGGCGGAGCAGGATGGCAGGAGCCATGGGACGGAGACCTCGGTGGTAGTGGAACCGCTGGTCAAGGTTATGATGGAGGTGAAGGCTCGCCAGGCAGCAACAGCCAAGCCGGAGGTGGTGGAGGCGGAAGCGAAGTTGGAGAAAACGCACGTACAGATGGTGCTCTTCATGCTGGTGATGGTGGTGATGGTGGAACATCTTCTATTAATGGTACAAGTTTGAAATGGGGTGGAGGCGGAGGTGGAACTTCGGGCCCAACATACGGAGGAGGATACGGAGGTGATGGAGGTGCTGGCGGCGGCGGCGGCGGCGGTATGCACAGTGGCAGCTCATCTAGGCTTGGCGGGGCTGGAGGTACTGGAGGTTTAAATAATGGTGGAAACGGAACACCACAATGGTACACGGATGCAGATGGCGGTGATGGTGGAGCTAACACAGGTTCAGGTGGAGGCGGAGGAGAAGGCGCCGGCGCAATAAATGGTGGTAATGGTGGTTCAGGTTGTATAATTGTTCGTTATCTATAAGGAAAGGAAGATTTTATGTCACATTTTGCAAAAGTAATAAACGGAATAGTAACTAATGTTATAGTTGCTGAACCTGAATTTTTTGATACCTTTATTGATGACTCACACGGTCAATGGATTAAAACATCTTACAATATGAGGGGTGGAGTTTATTATACAAATGGAACAAAAATTCCAGCAGAGGATCAATCAGTTATCGAAGGTGATGAAGCACGAATGCGAAAGAATTATGCAGGGATAGGTTATACATATAATAAAATAAAGGATATTTTCATACCACTACAACCTTATGCAAGTTGGACTTTAAACGAAACTTCTGGTACGTGGGAGCCACCTGTACCTTATCCGGATGTTGCGGTGTCGGAATCGCCTGAGCGGTATTCATGGAATGAGGATACACAAGAATGGGGTTTGGAACAATAATAGGATGGAGGAAATATAGACCAGGATTGGTCGATTAGAAATAAGACCTGTCCAGATGATTTATACTTTTGAATATCCTTATGCTAATGAATTGAATCCTAAACTTTATAAATATATTGATACTCATGCTGATAAAGAAGAGAAAGTTAATCTCATTGCAAGAAAAACTAAATGGCAAACATTTACAAAAGATTTTTTAATAATTGCTAATTGGGTGAAGCAGATTATTCCTAAAGTAGTAGATCCAGATGCGGTTGGATTGACAATGGGAGTGTTAAATAATAATGATATATTACATTTAACTGGACTTTGGGGAGTTATCTATGAAAAAGGAGAAGGTAGTGGAATACACAATCATTATCCCAATCGTTGGTCTTTTGTTTATTATGTAAATGTTCCAGAAGGATCTGCACCTCTTATTATTTGTGGTGATACTGATGTAAATGAAGTAAGTGCAAATCCTACAGTTGGAGGATGCATATTATTCCCATCATGGATGAATCATTATGTTTCTGAAAACAATTGTAATGGAAGATGTGCATTAGTAGGAAATTTTAATTACCAACCTCAAAATTCCTATAATCAAATCTTGGAAGGATGAAAATTAGGAACACAACTCCGGATTTACAAGGAAGATAACCCAAGAATTACAATGAATGAAAGTACACAGATCACTATTAGGTGGGGTGAACTAATGCAGAAATTTAAAAATGTGATATTTGCGAATCAAAATTTTATGAAAACTGTAAACAAATGTAATGATTATGAAGATTTTTCTCCAAAGGATTCTTATCGGTTTAATCGGTTTGTAAAGAAACTGACATCTTTCGGGGTAGATTTCGAAGAAGTATGGCGAAGAGAACGAACAAGGAAACATTTCAATTTCTGCAAAAGACACTGAAAAGGTGAAGGATTTTCAGACTAAATTCAATGAATTGTTGAATATAGAATTTGAGATTGAAGGAATTAATAAAGTTAAATTTCCAATGGAGTTGAAACATTCTCCCTGTTTTTTACACTCCGAAATATCAGAGCCAGTAAATAGTCATATTCACAATCCCTACCTTTACTAAATAATAAGAGAAAAAGGTTTTAACTACATGGATAATAAAAAATGGCACGTTTAAGAAGTTCGAGTGCAACGGTAACAACGAGAACTGATGATTCTCCTGTACTTACATCCCCGATATTTAACACAGGTATTTCAGGGTCTGCTATTCTTGATGAAGACAATCTGGCAGGTGATTCTGACACTAAATTAGCTACTCAACAAAGTATAAAGGCTTATGTTGATGGTGTGGGTGTGCAGACTGGAGCAGATGCTCAAGCACTTGGTACAGGTAATAGTCCTACGTTTGCTGGTGCTACATTAACTGGTGCAATTACCACTAACTCTACCTTTGATGGTAGGGATGTAGCTGCTGATGGTACTAAGTTAGATGGTATAGAAGCTAGTGCTACTGCTGACCAGACAGCTGCACAATTATTGACAGCTATTAAGACTGTAGATGGTTCAGGTTCTGGCTTAGATGCTGACTTGCTAGATGGGGCGCAGGGTTCTAGCTATCTATTAAAGTCTGGTGGAGCAATGACAGGTGCAATTACCACTAACTCTACCTTTGATGGAAGAGATGTAGCTACAGATGGTACTAAGTTGGATGGTATAGAAGCTAGTGCTACTGCTGACCAGACAGCTGCACAATTATTGACAGCTATTAAAACCGTTGACGGCTCAGGCTCAGGCTTAGATGCTGACTTGCTAGATGGCCTTGATTGGGGTTCCGCAACAGCCAGACGCAAATTAGGATTATCAGCACTTACTACTTATGATCGAAATACAGGCTCTACTACTGCTAGATACCATACAGGTGTTATGGGATGGGGAGCAATTGCCTTCAACACAATATTGGGTTGGGGTGCAGGATTCTTTGATACATGGTCTTCTCCTGCAAATTCCCCAAGCGCGGAAGCTAGTCACTGGCAGGGACACCAAGCACTTCACTATACTGACAGTGGGAATTACCATCATGGGTATCAGTTTGCTGTAGGTGCAGGTAATCCAGCTTTCTGCTATCTTCGTGGTTGGTGGGCTAACGGAGGCTCTGGTTATGCATGGGCAAAGATGTGGAATGCAGCAAACGATGGCTCTGGTTCAGGCTTAGACGCTGATCTTCTTGATGGGGTGCAAGGTTCTAGCTATCTATTAAAGTCTGGTGGAGCAATGACTGGTAATATATCTTTCCCTGCTGGGCAGAATATTATAAGAACAACACACTCCTCTGGATTCTTGGAAGGGTCATATAATAACGTAGGTGGTAACGAGTCTAAGACTAACCCAATATACACTATTGGTTCTAGCTACAACCCAACAGATACTGCATTATCTAACATGTATGGCATAGGTTATTCCCATACCAACTTAACTGGTATGATAGGTGGTGGTTGGGGGATGTACGTTGCCGCAGATGGCGATGTTAGGATAGGTTTAAGCGGGTCTACTGGCGAGATAAGAGCTACTGGTAACATCACTGCATACTACTCAGATGAAAGACTGAAGGACTTTGACGGCAAGATAGACAATGCTCTTGATAAAGTAATGAAACTCAACGGTTATTACTTCACTGAGAATGCTAAAGCAAAGGAACTAGGCTACAGCAACGATAGAAGACAAGTAGGTGTTTCTGCACAGGAAGTAGAAGCTGTTCTTCCAGAAGTTGTTACTGAAGCTCCTATGCCTGTTAACGATGAAGACTATAAAACTGTTTGGTACGATAAACTCGTACCTCTGTTAATCGAAGCAATCAAAGAACAACAAACACAAATTAATGAACTAAAATCATTAATAAAAAAAGGAATCTAAAATGATTGATACAACACCAGCAGAAGTAGAAGGGGCTGCTCCAGAGGAAGTAGTAACACCGGAGCACCTAGTAACATGGGTGATTAATGAAACAGAGGAAGTCAGTGACACCACAGTATCTGCAACATTTACTTGTGGTATTACTGGCATCACTCATGATCGTACTGTAAATACTACAGGATGTGCTGATACGGATGCAATTGAACAACGTCTATCGGAAGTAGCTCGTGGTGTTCATAATAAGATACTTGTAGGTGCTATTACAGAACCTACAGTAAATTAGATACAACATGGAGAATAAAAAATGGCACGTTTAAGAAGTTCGAGTGCAACGGTAACAACGAGAACTGATGATTCTCCTGTACTTACATCCCCGATATTTAACACAGGTATTTCAGGGTCGGCTATTCTTGATGAAGATAATCTGGCAGGTGATTCTGACACTAAATTAGCTACTCAACAAAGTATAAAGGCTTATGTTGATGGTGTGGGTGTGCAGACTGGAGCAGATGCTCAAGCAGTTGGGAGTGGGGATAGTCCTACGTTTGCTGGTGCTACATTAACTGGTGCAATTACCACTAACTCTACCTTTGATGGTAGGGATGTAGCTGCTGATGGTGTTACTGCGGATGCTGCTTTACCTAAATCAGGTGGAGCAATGACAGGTGCAATTACCACTAACTCTACCTTTGATGGAGTAGACATTGCTACTAGAGATGGAGTATTGACTAGCACAACGACTACCGCAGGTGCCGCTCTACCTAAAGCAGGTGGAGCAATGACAGGAGCTATCACTACTAACTCTACCTTTGATGGTAGAGATGTAGCTACAGATGGTACTAAGTTAGATGGTATAGAAGCTAGTGCTACTGCTGACCAGACAGCTGCACAATTATTGACAGCTATTAAGACTGTAGATGGTTCAGGTTCTGGCTTAGACGCTGATTTACTCGATGGCCTTCAACTTCACACAGGAGTTAATAATGAGGCTAACAAAGTAGTCAGGACTCAAGCAAATGGGTATGCAGATTTTGGGTGGATCAATACTGTGTCGGGTGTTGCCACTGGCACTCCTACCAGAATTTATTGTTCTCAAGATTCATATCTAAGATACTACACACCAGCTTCACTCGCACCTTATATCTTAAACCAAGGGTCTACTAAGAACAGTCATACACATACTTACTTGCCATTATCTGGTGGTACTTTAACTGGTGATATAGTAAGTAATGCTCGTAGTAAAGGCGTTTTTGGATCATATTCCTCATATCTCACTGACCATATTTGGAGCATGGGTACTTCTTATAGAAACCACGCTAGTGGTACTAACTTTGGTAATTTATATGGATTGGCTTACAAACACACAAACAACTCTACGGGCGGTACTATGGCTGACGGGCATATGATGGTTTGGTGTCAAAATGGTGGGGCAACTGCTGCGATGGGATCTAACATCTGGACTTCTGGTAATGTAACTGCATACTCGGATGCAAGAGTAAAAGAGAATCTTGAGGTAATACCTAATGCTTTGGATAAAGTCAAACAACTCAATGGGTACACTTACGACAGGACTGATTTAATAAAAGCAAAATCAGAGGAAGAAGATGTTATATACGACCATAATCCTAAAGATAGGCATGTAGGCTTAACAGCACAAGAGTTGCTCGAAGTTTTACCTGAAGCTGTTACAGGTGGGCCAAATAGTAATGCAGGGTCTGAAGATGACCACTACTCGATTGCTTATGGTAATGTTGTAGCATTACTAGTAGAGGCAATCAAAGAACAACAGATTCAAATAGATGAACTCAAATCACCAATAAAATAAGAAATCTAAAATGATTGAATCATCAACTGAAGAAGAAACTGACATTCCGGTGTAGTTTAATTTTTATAGTCAAATGAACAGGATTTACATCTGTCAGGTGGGACGGCCACAGTTCCACCGGCTTCCAATATCGTAATTAGTCATATCCACAATCCCTACCTTTACTAAATAATAATAGAAAAAGGTTTTAACTACAGGGAGATTTTTAATGGCATTAACTTTAAACAAACAAACCGTAAATTTTGTATTGGATCAGGGCTCCACGTTCCAAAAGACCATTACTGCTAAAAACACAGCAGGTGGTAATGTGACCATATCTTCCGGCAGCACTGCGGCCAAGCTAAGACAGTCCACATATTCTGGTAACAATATACACACCTTTTCTACATCCGTTTCTGGATCAAATGTTACTATTTCAATGACAGCAACAAACACTGCAAATGTTTCCGCAGGACAATATGTGTATGACGTGGAATATACACAGTCGGATGCCACTACTGTAGAGAGGTTAGCAGAAGGTATTATAACCGTATCACCACAGTCTACGAAGTAAGGATCAACAAATGACACAACCTACATCCAGAACTACATTTAAAGATTATTGCAAGAGAAAATTGGGTTGGCCTGTAGTAGAATTAAATTTAGCAGATGACCAAATTGAAGACACCATTGATGATGCAGTAACTTATTGGCAAGAATATCATTTCGATGGAACTCATCCAGAATTTGTGAAAAAACAAATTACTGCTTCAACTCAAATCGTTTCTTCAACCTCTGGTACTTTTTCTGGTGGAGAGACTATTGAAGGAGGAACAAGCGGGTTGAGAGCTACACTCAATGATTATATCAGTGCAAATACTACGATAAGGTATTCAAAACCTGTCACAAAAAATAATTCTAATGCCGTCGCGGTTGGAGATGGTAACACATACTATACTGATACCACAACAACATGGACTGCTGGAGAGACTATTACTGGAGCTTCAAGTGGAGCCACAGCAACTGTGCACGCTTCTACAACTCAAACTATCGGTGATATAGATAATCATTATCTTTCTTTGGATGAGAGTTATATTGGTATCACAGGAATTATACCACTTTCTGAAAACTTGAGCGGTAGTACGAATATGTTTTCAGTCAACTATCAGTACGCGTTGAATGACCTTTATACTATGGGGTCAGCTGGTGATGTAAAAAGCTATGTTTTCACTCAACAATATCTTTCCACTATTCAAAATCTTTTCTCTGGAATGCCTAGATTCAGATTCAATCGTCACAGAGATAGAGTTTATCTTGATATAGATTGGAGTTCTGACCTTCAAATAGATGATTTTGTTATAGTTGAAGCTTATGCATCAATGAATCCAGAAACATATACTGATGCTTATAGTGATATTTTTCTCAAAAAATATTGTACAGCGCTACTAAAAAGGCAGTGGGGAATGAACCTTATAAAATTTGAAGGTGTCCAATTGCCAGGTGGTGTTACTCTAAATGGAAGACAATTATATGATGACGCAATTACAGAAATTGAAAAATTAGAAGTTGAAGGAAGGCTGGAGTATCAGCTGCCCGATGATTTCTACATGGGTTAGAGGATATAAATGGCAACCAATCAGTACTTTAATCATTACGGAACGAATACACCAGATCAGCGTTTAGTTGAAAGTATCGTAATAGAGTCTATCAAATCTTTTGGTATTGATGTTCATTACATGCCTAGAACTGAAGTAAATACAGATTCCATCTACGGAGAGGATCGTATTTCTAAGTTTGAAGACGCTCGTATGGTAGAAGTGTACATTAAGAGTATAGATGGATTTGAAGGTGATGGTACATTTGTAAGTAACTTTGGGCTAGAAGTAAGAGATCAAATTACTTTTACAATTTCTCGTAGAAGATTTATAGATTTAAATTTTGAAACAGGCAATAGAGATAAAGAACCATTAGAAGGTGACCTTATTTTCTTTCCTTTGTCTGACTCCCTGTTTGAGATTAAACACGTGCAAGATACGAATGTTTTCTATCAGATGGGTGGACTACAAACTTTTGATTTAGTTTGTGAGCTCTTTGAATACGCTGATGAAGCAATTGATACTGGTATTGAAGAGTTGGATAAGATAGAAAGAGAAGAATCTTATTCCATAAAATTTACACTTGGTACTGGAGCTGGTACATTTACAGTCGGTGAACAGGTGTATCAAGGTTCTACTGGATACGCAAACTCTTCAATTAAAGGAGAAGTTTTTGATTGGAATT
>Ga0257127_1002824_pt1 | contig 10316 bp, 12 predicted proteins | sample SI060_135mmetaG_FD_190152 | JGI IMG/M metagenome (GOLD analysis project Ga0257127, IMG submission 190152) | Marine microbial communities from Saanich Inlet, British Columbia, Canada - SI060_135m | ecosystem: Environmental > Aquatic > Marine > Inlet | place: Canada: British Columbia | collected...
TCAAACGATACAGATATTACTAACCTTCAAACTGAAGACGGTGATTTGTGGTCTGGATTAACTGCTACTAACACTGCAATCAGAACTCTAGTATCTGATAGAATGCAAGTAGCAAATACTACAACGTTGGTTAATGATAGAGTGCAGGTAGCAAACAATAATACGTTATTAGGTGCTAAAGCAACATGGAATGCATTAACGTCAACCAACACTTCGGTAAGAACTGCAGCAACAGCAGACGCAATGGCAATGAGTATTGTGTTTGGATAGGGTAAAACAATTATAAATATAGTAAATTAATAGGATGACATAAAATGGCAAATACATTTAAAAACGCAGGAGTCGCGGTAGGAACTTCAAGAACTACCTTATATACCGCTCCATCTGCAACGCAGTCGGTTGTACATGCATTGTATATTAGTAACGTAGACGGAACTAATGATGCTACAGTAACAATTGAAATAACGATTGATGGTGGTACTACATATAGACATATTGGTAAAACTATTCCAGTAGATGCGGATTCTACGTTAGTGTTAGAAAAACCAATCAATTTAGAAGCAGGAGATATTTTAGCAGTGACAGCGTCGGCAACAAGCGACCTAGAAGCAGTTGCTAGCATTTTGGAGATTACATAATGGGTTACATAGAAAATAAAATTCTTGGTAGAGATATAAACAGTGCTACTGGTACTGCCAATACTACTACTTATTTAAGAGGTGACGATTCTTGGGGGGAGATTGATGTTACTGGTAAGGTCGATAAGATAACTTGGACGCACGCTGCAGGTACAGTCGGTTCATTTAATGAAGAATCGAGTATAGGAACAATTCAAATTGGAGGCACGTCAGGTATTGATGGTTCTGCATTAACTGCGTCAAATACTACTGCGTTGCCTAGTGGGATATCTTTAAGTAGTGCGGGAGCATTAACTGGTACGCATCCTAATATAACTGCTAATTTAACCTCTTCATTTACCGTAAGTGTTACTGATGGCACTAACTCTGATACTAGAGTTTTTACAATCACTAATATTGCTGATGATGATGTTCCGACTTGGAATACTACTTCAGGAGCCTTGGCGGAGGCTGATGGCACAGGTTATAGTGTACAACTATCTGCAACAGACCCTGAAGGTCTTTCTTTAACTTATACAATCTTCTCTGGTTCACTACCAGCAGGATTATCATTAAGTTCTTCTGGTTTAATTTCTGGTACTGCATCGACTTTAGATGGTAGTACATCGACATTCACGGTAAGAGTTACTGATAGTGTTAATAATGCAGATAGAAGTTTTAACATCACTGCTGCGGAGCCATCATTAACGGTTGAAGCAACCATTGTTGGTGGTGGTGGTGCTGGTGGTTCTGATATGTTTGGAGCCAGATCTGCTGGTGCAGGTGGTGGTGGTGGACATTTAGTTACTTCTGGTTTATTAATAAGTGGCGCTACTTCTGTTACTGTTGGTGCAGGTGGTTCTGGTCATAGTTCTACGACAGACCAAGCAAGTAATGGCGGAGATTCAACAATCGCTGGTCACCCATCAGGTATTGGTGGTGGTGGTGGTGGTTCTCACGACGGTTCTGGTTGGTCTGGTTCATTAAATTGGAATGGAAATCCTGGAGGTTCTGGAGGTTCTGGATGCCAATCAGGTAGTGGTGGTACAGGTGTTCCAGGACAAGGTTATCCAGTTCCTGGCAGTGGTGGAGGTGGTTATGGTAACTGGCATTCGCAAGGTGGAGCTGGTGCAGGTGGTCCAAATTCAGGTTCAACAGGTGGTTCTGGAACAACTTCTTGGGACGGAACTCCAAGATCAGGCGGTGGTGGTGGACTTCCTAGTGGTGGTACGCAAGGTGGTGGTGCGGGTGCTGTGGGTCAAGGCGGAAATACTAACTCTGGCGGTGGTGCTGGTGGATTGAGAAGTGGGCAAACGGCAAGGTCTGGAGGATCTGGTGTAGTAATCATCAGATATCCAGGTGGTACGCAAGCAACTGGTGGTACTATTTCCGCAAGTGGTGGTTATACTTATCATAAGTTTACCACTTCTGGCACATTTACTAACACTTAAAGGAGATATATTATGTCACATTTCGCAAAAGTGTATAAAGATAGAGTAATTAACGTAATTGTAGCAGAGCAAGATTTTATTGACGGTTATAGAGACGATCCATTGCCTGGAAAATGGGTTCAATGTTCATATAATACCCACGGTGGTGTTCATTATGGTACAGACGGAACGCCAGATGGTGGTGTAGCAATGAGGAAAAACTTCCCTGGAAAGGGTTCGTTGTATCATGAAGATGCTGATGCATTTTCTACTGCCAAACCATTTGATAGTTGGGTATTAGATGCAACGACATATTACTGGGTTGCACCAGTAGCATATCCTTCAGCGGAAGATGATGCTAACGGTGAAGCAAAAAGTTGGCATTGGAACGAAGGCACTCAGGCATGGGACGAATCTACTCCTCATTCAGAAGACGAATCTACTCCTCATTCAGACGAAACGTAAAAGTTTATTAAGTTTAGATTATAAATAGTCTTATAATATAAATTTATGAGACTATTCTATGGCAAACCCAACAACAAGAACAGAACTAAAGGACTATTGTCTTAGACGTTTAGGTTCTCCCGTCATTGAAATTAATGTTGATGAAGACCAACTTCAGGATAGGATTGATGACGCACTTGCGTTTTATCGTGATTATCATTACGATGGTACTGATAGGACTTTCCTAAAACATCAACTAACTGCATCAGATATTACTAACGAGTATATATCAATTCCGACAACCATAAATGACGTTATTAATATATTTCCGTTAGGGAATAGTACGAGTGCTAATAATCTATTTAATGCTAAGTATCAAATCACATTAAACGATATACAAGACTGGTCTGGTTATCAGTTTGGTACTTATGTCATGTCAATGGAACGTATTGCTTTAATGCAAGAGTTGCTTGTAGGTATGCAACGTTTTAGATTCAACAGACATACTGATAGACTTTATATCGATACCGATTGGTCAGCCAGAGTAGCAGACGAATATATCGTACTTGAATGCTATCAAACTACAGACCCAGAAACTTATTCGCAAGTTTACGGTGATTGGTGGTTAAGACGTTATACTACTGCTTTGATTAAAAAGCAATGGGGGCAAAACCTTTCTAAGTTTGAAGGCATGCAACTTCCAGGTGGAGTTACCTTTAATGGTACGCAAATACTACAAGATGCTAACGAAGAAATTGCTAAACTTGAAGAAGAAGTAATTACTAATCAAGGTGGATTGGTTTACGACCTAACAGGTTAATATGTCTACAACTAACTTATACTTCAACAACTACGGAAACTTTCAAGAGCAGAGTCTAATCGAAGACTTGATTATCGAGAGTATCAAAATCTATGGCATAGAGTGTTTCTACTTGCCAAGGACAATGGTTGCTGAAGATAACTTATTCGGTGAAGATGTTTTATCTAAATTCGATAACGCATACCCACTCGAGATGTATATCAAATCATCTGATGGGTTCGAGGGTGATGGCGATTTCTTGTCTAAGTTTGGTTTAGAAATTAGAGATGAAATGGTTGTTACCATATCACAACGTAGATTTGGTGAAGAAGTAGAGGTGGGAGATACTACAGAGGAAACTGGTCGTCCAGTTGAAGGTGATTTGATTTACTTCCCTCTTAACGGTAAAACGTTTGAGGTTAAGTTTGTTGAGCACGAATCAATCTTCTATCAAATGGGTTCTTTACAGACCTACGACTTGCGTTGTGAATTATTTGAATACAGTCATCAGCAAATTGATACTGGTATTACTACGATCGACGCAATTGAAGATGATTTATCGGGTGATATGTTATTCTTCGAATTACTTGATGAAGCAGGCAATTCACTCACGTTTGAAAGTGGAGATAAGATGATACAAGACGGATTTAGAGTCGAGACTGCTGATAAGTCTGCTAACAATGAATTCTTCCAAACCTCATCTGCTTCGTTTATTGATTTTTCAGAAGGAAATCCGTTCTCTGAAGGGATGGGTTGGTAATATATGTTCGGTCATTCATACTATCATAGTGCTATTCGTAAATATATTATTATGTTTGGAAATATGTTTAACGACATTGATATCCAAAGGATTAATAATTCAGGTGCAGTTGTACAAACTATTCGTGTTCCTATTGCATATGGTCCGAAAGAAAAGTTTCTTGCTCGTTTAAGAGATGATGCTAACCTTAATAAAAAGGTATCAATCACTTTACCAAGGCTCTCGTTCGAAATTACTGCGATGTCGCATGCCCCAGATCGTGGGTTAAATAAACTTCAACGTAACACTAAACTTGGTTCTGGTTCAAATACTAACCGATCTCAAAACACTCCGGTTCCTTATGATATTAATATCTCACTGTATGCTATGTTTGATAACAACGAAGATGCTGTTCAAGTAGTTGAGCAAATCCTACCGTTCTTCAGACCAGAGTGGACTAACTCAGTTAAACTTGTTCCGTCGGTTGGTGACTATTACGATATTCCTACCGTATTGGGTGATATGAGTATCGAGGATGGTTACGAGGCAGACTTTCAAACGAGGCGAGCCATTATATACACATTCAACTTTACGGTTAAAGGTTACATATTTGGTCCAGTAAGTAACAAGGGTGTTATCAAGAGAACCGTTCTTGACTTGACTGCATCGTCTAATACTTCATTCGTTAAAACCGAAGGTCCTCATTCTAAGATACACTTAACTCCAGGACTTCTAGCAAACGGAAGTCCTACCTCAAACTCTAGCGCGAGTGTGGCACTGGGTAATATTACCTCAAATTCAAATTACGGTTATGCATTTGATCATTGGAATTACTTCGATGGTAAGAATAGGCACGACCACTAAACTATGATATATTATGGCGACAAATTTAACAAAAAACCTCAATGATATATTAGACGTAGAATCAGATCTAATTGAAACTACGTCTACTGATATTTCTACATCAGTCGTTCATACCGACCGACAAACTGACATTCAAGATGATTATGAATTTGCTAGGGCAAACTTATACAACATCATCCAAAAAAGTGGGGAAGCACTTAACGGGATTATCGACTTATCTAAACTTTCAGAATCACCTCGTGCCTTTGAAGTAGTTGCTACGTTATCAAAAACCTTAATGGACGCTAACAAAGATTTACTATCTATTCAAAAGAAAGTGAAAGAGTTACAGCGTGAGGAAGAAGATATTGGTGTTACTCCACAACAGAACGTCACCAATGCTTTATTCGTTGGTAGCACTGCTGAGTTACAAAAAATGTTGAAGGGTGAGTGAAGATATTAATACTATCATCTCTACTGTTCCTTAGTGGATGTTCAACGTTTGATATAATAACATCCTCTCTAAACGTATTAGACCTTTCTATTGAGAAGAAATCCGTAATAGTGAAGACCCCCAAAAAGATTAAGAAACCTAAGGATTGGAATCCACCAATTATTATCCCTAAAGAAACTAAACTTGAAACACCTATTAAGGAAGAACGAAACTTTCCTTGGTGGGCACTTATATTAGCAATCGTTTCTGGAACGTCTTATCTTATAAATAGTAGAAAACGATAATAATAAAGGTGATAAATATGATTCCTGTAGAACTGATAACAATGGCAGGTGGTGCTGCAATGGGTGGACTTTTCAAATTTATGGACGCTGCTCAAAAAGCAAAACGTGAGCAACAGAAACTTATAATTGAAAAGATTAATGCTGAGCAAGAAGTAAAAGCAAAAGATAGAAAATCTGCGACCGAGTCTGCCGATGCTGCAGCAAAACGTACAAGCGATCCATTTTCAAAACTAACAAGACGTATCTTTGTACTAACAATGTTATTCTTAGGTGGTTGGGCAATGATGGGTGCTTTGACTGGACTTGATATTGTTGTACCAGTTACACAAGAAACTGGATTCAATTTCCTTGGTTTAATTGATACTAAGAAAACAGTTACTGAATTCTTTAGATTTGAAAATGCTATTGTACATTTTGAATGGTTAAAGATTTCTATTCTTGCAGCAGGGTCATTTTATTTGGGTAAAAGTTAATTGAATTAAATTTATATTATGGGTAAGAATTATTTAGGAAACTCCAACCTCAAGGGAAAGGGTCAAAAGTTTAACTGGACTAAGAAACGGTTGAAAGAGTACATGAAGTGTGCTGAAGATCCAATCTACTTTGCTGAAAGTTATATAAAGATCGTACACGTTGACCATGGGTTAATACCTATCAAAATGTATGATTACCAAAAAGACATTGCTAAACTTATCACAGAGAATCGAAGAGTTGCTGTTGTAACGTCACGTCAAGCAGGTAAAACTACAACTGCAGCCGCAGTTATTCTACACTATATATTATTCAATGAACACAAACTTGTAGGTCTGTTAGCGAATAAAGGCGACACTGCTAGGGAAATCTTAGATAGAATTAAAATTGCATATGAAGCATTACCTAAATGGTTACAGCAAGGTGTAGTAGAATGGAACAAAGGTTCAGTTGAATTTGAAAATGGTTCTAAGATTATTGCTGCCGCAACGTCGTCAAGTGCTATTCGTGGTAAGTCAGTTTCTTTCTTGTATATTGATGAGGCTGGATTCGTAGAGAATTGGGAAGAGTTTTCTAGTGCGGTACTACCTACAATTTCGTCTGGTAAAACTACTAAGACATTATATACTTCTACACCAAATGGTTTAAATCATTTTCATAAAACTTGTAGTGGTGCTAAGGAAGGCACTAACGGATTTAAATTTGTTGAAGTTCCTTGGCAGAAAGTTCCTGGACGTGATGCTGAATGGAAGCAGGAAACTCTTGCTGCTATGGATTTTGACACACAGAAGTTTGCACAAGAGTATTCGTGCCAATTCCTTGGTAGTTCTAATACCTTAATTGATGGTGGCAAACTAAAAACACTTGTATCATTGACACCTATTAAAGAAGGACAAGGCATTTCGATGTATGTTGAACCTGAGAAAGACCATGCATATGCATGTGTAGTGGATGTGTCAAGAGGTAAAGGTTTAGATTACTCAGCATTCCAAATTATAGATGTATCTGAAATGCCATATAAACAGGTGTGTGTATTCAGAGATAACTTTGTGACACCTGTTGAATATGCCGAAATCATATATAGAACTGCTATGTTATATAATGAGGCAACTTGTTTAATTGAGATTAATGATATTGGTGAGCAGGTGTCTGAGTTATTACACTACGAATTTGAATATGAGAATATTCTATTCACTGAAAGTGCTGGACGTGCAGGAAGAAGAATCTCAGCTGGTTTCAGTAAAGGTGTTGATAAAGGTATAAGGACAACTAAGACTGTTAAGAGTATTGGTTGTTCAATCTTAAAGTTATTAGTTGAACAAGAGCAATTAATTATTAACGACCACAATACAATTGAAGAGTTATCTAGATTCTCAAGGAAAGGCAGTTCGTATGAGGCAGAGTCAGGAACTCACGACGACTTAGTTATGTGTCTTGTATTATTTGCATGGTTAAGTAACCAAGCATACTTTAAAGATATAACAGATATCCAAACCTTATCTAAACTAAGAGAAAGAACAGAAGAAGAATTGATGAGTGATTTATTGCCTTTCGGTATTGTAGATGATGGTATTGTAGAAGATGACATAATTGAACTTCCACAACATAATGATTGGATGAACAGTTCTGAGGATAGATTTGACTCGGGATGGTAAATACTATTATATTATAAATAAAAGCATAGAATCAAATTAAAAAGCAAACACAGGAGAACCTAATATGCCTTTCCAAGTAAGTCCAGGTGTTAATGTAAGCGAAACCGATCTTACAACAGTCGTACCAGCAGTAAGCACCACAGAAGGTGCAATCGCAGGTCATTTTAGTTGGGGTCCAGTTAATCAACGTGTTTTAGTTGATACTGAAGATCGTTTAGTAGACATTTTCAACAAACCTAACGCAAATACTGCAGATGATTTTTTCACTGCAGCAAACTTTCTTTCATATGGTAGTGCATTATACACGGTTCGTGTAGTAAATGGTGCTAACAATGCTACTTCAGGTACAGTTGGTACTTATGTTGAAGGTGAAGACTATTACAATGAAACATATGCTAATCAATCACTTCACGGTGACTGGGTTGCTAAGTATCCTGGTGAATTAGGTAATTCATTAAAGGTATCTGTATGTCAAACTGCAGCAGCATGGGAATCCACGGTTGCTACAAGTTACTATGCTACTAGAAACAGTGATACTGTCTCTCTCGCTGGTAGTGGTATTGGTGCTTCAAATACTGAAACATCTTTCGTAGTTGGTGATATTCTTTTACTTGGTCCAGATAAGGAACAAAGAAAAGTTAAGACAATGTCAGGTAACACAGTTACATTGACTTCTAACTACACTGGTAATACAGTATCAAATTATACTACTGACATTACTAGACGTTGGGAATTCTCAAATAACTTTGATTCTGCTCCAGGCACTTCTACTTTTGCCACTGATGTAAGTGGTGTTACTGATGAAGTACACGTTGCTGTTGCTGATGAAGACGGTGTTATCACTGGTGCTTCTGGTTCAGTTCTAGAAGTATATGAAGGTTTATCGGTTGCAACTGATGCTAAGACTGATCAAGGTGCTAGCAATTACTACAAAACTGTTATCAATCAACAATCAAGTAATATTTGGTTTGGTGCTCATAACTCAAGTTTAACTAACAGTGGTAAGAAAGCATCTGGTTTAACGTTTGCTGGTAATGCTCTTCCAGTATCTTCTAGTATGACTAACGGTAAAGATGGTTTAACACCTTCTTCTGCTCAAAGGATTGCTGGTTATGATAAGTTTAAGTCTGCTGAAGATGTAGATATCTCGTTAATTCTAGGTTCTAGTGCTGATGCGACTACAGCAGAACATATAATCACTAACGTTGCTGAGGTTCGTAAAGACTGTTTAGCAGTCATCTCACCTGAACGTGCTGATGTTGTTAATAACAATGGTTATGAAGGTAAAGAACGTGATGACATTATTTCGTTTAGAGATAGTTTAACATCTTCTTCATATGCAGTTATGGACTCAGGTTGGAAATACCAATATGACAAGTATAACGATGTTTACCGTTATGTGCCATTGAATGCTGATACAGCAGGTCTAATGGTTCAAACCGATTCAACTCGTGACCCATGGTTCTCTCCTGCTGGATTTAATCGTGGTAACGTTAAGAACGTTGTACGTTTAGCATACAATCCAACTAAGGCAGATCGTGATCAATTATATAAGAAAGGTATTAACCCTGTAACTACATTCCCTGGACAGGGTACTGTATTATATGGTGATAAGACTATGTTATCTAAACCATCTGCATTTGACCGTATTAACGTTCGTAGATTGTTTATTGTTCTTGAGAAAGCAGTTAGTACTGCATCTAAATTCACTATGTTTGAATTCAATGATGACTTTACTCGTGCTCAGTTTAGAAACTTAGTTGAACCATTCTTAAGAGATGTACAAGGTAGACGTGGTATTACAGACTTTAAAGTAGTTTGTGATACTTCAAATAATACTACTGGTGTTATTGAAAGAAATGAGTTTGTAGGTGATATTTATGTTAAACCTTCTCGTTCTATCAACTTTATTCAGTTAAACTTTGTTGCAGTTAGATCTGGTGTAGAGTTCTCTGAGATTGTTGGACGTTCAACCTAAATAGAATATAAAGGAGAAATAATATGGCATTTAATGTAAATTCGTTTTCGGGTGCACTAAAAGAGGGTGGAGCAAGAAATGCTCTATTCGAGGTAACAATCACTAACCCGATTGACGGTGCTGCCGATGTTCAAGTTCCATTTATGGTTAAGTCTGCTCAAATTCCTGCTTCAACTTTAGGTACAATTGAAGTTCCATACTTCGGTCGTCAAATCAAGTTAGCAGGTAACAGAACTTATGCAGAATGGACACCGACTATTATCAATGATGAAGACTTCGCGATTAGAAATAATCTTGAGAAGTGGTCAAACGCAATCAACTCTGCTCAAGGTAACTTGAGAACTGCTGGTGGTTCTGCCCCATCATTATATAAGTCTAATGCACAAGTAACACAGTTTAGTAAGACTGGTGAAGTTTTAAGAACTTATAACTTTGTTGGTATCTACCCTTCTGAAGTTTCTACAATTGACCTATCTTGGGAAACTGAAGGAATTGAAGAGTACACTGTAACATTCCAGTATGATTACTGGGAAGTTGTTGGTGGTTCAACTGGCGATGCTGGCGGTATCTAATACCGTTTAAAGTGATTCCAGGGTATATAA